>ERZ773067.24-NODE-24-length-97225-cov-5.594227_pt1 | contig 97225 bp, 90 predicted proteins | sample MGYA00580622_ERZ773067 | MGnify/ENA primary metagenome ERZ773067 (study PRJEB29015, sample SAMEA2737998) | human oral metagenome | biome: human oral; feature: human-associated habitat; material: dental | place: China | collected 2113 ...
CGGTGTCGGGTCCGACGAGGACGCCAAGCCGGTTCCACCCACGCCAACTCCGACCCCGGACCCGACACCGGAGCCGACACCGGAGCCGTCCACGCCTCCGGTCACCCCCGACCCTGAGCCGCCCGCTCCGACACCGGACCCCACCCCGGAGGCACCGAAGCCGGACCCGAAGCCTGAGCCCACCCCGGAGCCCTCGGAGCCCCCGGCCCCCACGCCTGCTCCGACACCGGATGCTCCTAAGCCGGATCCGAAGCCCACGCCCGAGCAGCCCACCCCGGATCCGAAGCCGGAACCCTCTACTCCTCCGGTCACTCCCGACCCGAAGCCCAGCGTTCCTCCGGTCACCCCGGATCCCGAGCCCAGCGTCCCGTCCGTGACCCCGGACCCGAAGCCCTCGGAGCCCCCGGTTACGCCTGAGCCCTCCACGCCTCCGGCTCCCACACCTGAGCCGAAGCCGACCACCCCTGTCACCCCCAACACGCCCAGCACCCCGGACACCCCTCCGGTGACCCCCAAGGCCCCCACGCCTTCCACTCCCGCCAGTAATGGCAGTGGCACGCTGGCTAAGACGGGTGCCGACGCTGGCCTGATCGCTGGCGCTGGCGCGCTCGCCGTCGTCGGTAGCGCGCTCCTGGTGGCCCGCCGCCGCCAGAACAAGAACTGACCCCAGTCAGCAAATAGGGAGGCCCCAGAGATGTAATACTCTCCGGGGCCTCCCCCTTTTTGCAAAACCGTGGTTTTGCCCGGCCTTGTAACGCTTTTAATGTTGCCGCAGTAATGCGCGTAATGCTACAGTAGGGCATTAAGGAACAATTCATCAGAAAGGAGCAACAAATGCTCAAGAAATACCAGGTCACCAAGATGATTGACGACCTCGACGGCTCTGAAGCCACCCGCACCATCAGGTTCAGCATCGACGGCGCACACTACACCATCGACCTGTCTGACAAGAACGCAGACAAGTTCCGCGAGGCGTTCGCACCCTACATCACCAACGGTCGGCGCGTGACCTCACGGAAGTCGTCACGCAGGTCCAGCAGCGCCAGTACGGGGCGCGCTCAGCGTCAGAAGACGGCAGAGATCCGCGCCTGGGCCATCGAGAAGGGCTACACGTCATCCACGCGAGGCCGACTCGGCCCGACCATCATTGAAGCCTACGAGGCCGCGCACTAGAACGCGGACGCTCAGTAGTCAAAAGCCGCACAGGAAGGAACCCCGATCATGGCTTCACGCAAGGACATGCCCGCCATCGCATTCATCGACATGCACGGCGAGGTAGACCTACGCACCCTCCCTCTGGGGACAGTGATCGTCACCGTAGGCCCTGGCCATGGCAAGACGCATGAGGACCGCCAGTACATGAAGTTCAAGCGCTTGTGGCGCAGCCCCGATGAAGGCGCATGGGATGACCACTCACTCGCGGAAGACCTCGCTGAGCAGGTACAGGCTGGCCGTCGAGTTATCGCCCACTACGTCCCCATCTACTGACAAGAAAGAAGAAGTGACATGTACAACCCGAGTCTCCTCGCGGATCTTGCCGTCAAGAACGGCGCGAAGATCAAACGCAGCACAAAAGAGATCAACGATGCCATTTTGGCATCCCCACAGGCAAAGATCGTGCCGTTCAACACTCCTGCAAACTTTTTCAAAAGGGATACGTCCTTTGAGGTGTCAGAGGGAAGCGATACCATCACCGTGTCTTTTGCGGCGACCGTTTCCGCGCCCGTCAGCACGCACGTGGGCGACGAGACGTTGACCGAGGTGGAGTACGGTCGCTCCTTCACCTGTGAAGCAGTGCTGGATGTCGAAACAATGCGCATCAAGGAGGGCAGTCTTCGCCTTGTTGACTTCCACTCCTCGAGCGACGCTGCGACCTCAAACAAGGAGAGGCTGACAAAAGAATCAGAACAGCAGGCTCGGGAGCGCGTATTTGATCGCGAGGAGGTAGTGGAGAACCTGTCTGGTCTTCCCTATGGCGAGTCCTACCTCCACGGCGTTCGCCTGAGTCTTGTGGAAAACCCTGAGCCGTGGGTGCAAGCCCTTGTTGACGACCTGCGCACCCAGTGCTGCGCAGTGTTCGACAGCGAGGAGACGTACTGCGATCCGGCCAGCCCAGAAGCCGGTCACGGGTCTTTCCCCAACGACCTGTACCCCATCCATGACCGAGTTCGCAACATCCTGCGCGCCGGCATCCGCGGCGAGGGCGACTGGGCAGCGTATGCTCCGCTGATCCGCGCAGCCACTCCCGAGAACGTGCGGAGCCTGTACAGGCTCCCCGAAGATCTTCCACTGCTGAAGGTGGAGGATCTGCCGGTCTCCGCCGAAGACACGAAGACCCTGGGAGAACTGCTCTCCGTCATGGAGCTGATCGGAGTCTCTACCCCGGAGCAAGAAAAGCTGGTCGAGCAGCACAAGGTTCTAACACAGCTACATGACGCAGCTCCACGTACCGACCAGTTCTACACCGCTCTTTTTGAGAAAGAGGGGTGGGTGGCGGTTGAGCGCATCAACCTCTACAACAGCAGCGTCAACGCCATCGCCACTGAGGGAATCTCCCAGCCTGTCGCGGATGCTGTTAAAGCACTGAGATGGCATCTCAAAACCAGCGGTGTTCTCCGCACCCTCTATGAGGCTCAGGAGAAGCGCAGCAAAGTCAAGCCGCTACAAGACCTGAACTGTCTCCCTCTCGGCGCGTACCTTCGCGTAAAGGGCTCATGGTGGGAAGCGTGTGAGAGAGAACAGGGTAAGCCTGTAAGTGAACTCAACACGTTCCTTCCACACGAGTACGTCTTCGCTGTCGAAGAAGGGCGTAGCGAGCAGGTACGTAGTGACTGCGCTGACTTCCTCGCGCACTTTATCCCGTTCCCCGTGCTTGGAACCACCCAGCTTCTTCGAGGTTTGCTTCCGTCGAGAATTAGCGCCGTGGATGCACTTATCATCAGTGCGCTAACACGCAGCAAGAAGCCATACTCAAAAGATGAACACCGTTCTCTGCTGGAGGCTTGCGTGTCCGCAGGAATATATGACACGTCATACGTGGAATCTTGCGGAGAAGAAGAACTGTCGGCGATTGCTCCTCATCTCAATTTGCTGAACCCTTTGCTCTCTAAGCAAAAGGAACTACACGAGGCACTTGATGCTGCCGTCAGGCCGACAGCTCAGCAGGCCCCCACTTTTGGGGACATCAGAACGCTTATGCAGGCGATTGCTGACACGCTGCCGCTACTCGATAGCGTGCATTGCATGAATAAGCAGTGGGCTTCTGTTCAAAACCACCTGCGTCGCAACGGCGTGCCAATGAACAAAGAACGCCAGGCAGAGCGGCAACAACGCAGCGAAGTTGTAGACATGCTCCTAAACAAGTTGCACCTCACCGAGACCGATCTGGAGCACGTTAAAACGAGTCGCCAGCTCTTGCTTGGAGAAAGCGAAGAGTATGTTAATGACTCAACATTTGGGTCATTTATCGACAGGACACTGGATTGTTTCTTTGCGGTTCCATGGTACTCCTGGCCGGACTATTTCAATAACAATTACGACCGTGAGCATGTGCGGACGAACCAGAAGCTACGGCACGATGCGTATGTTCCCACTTCCCAGATTGAGGTTGACTGGGGCGGGCTACAGGCTCGCATCGTGAAGAATGTCTTCTGGGCGTTTATGCAAAAGTCGCCCCAAAGGGACGCAGTGTTCACAAAAGACGAATCTAAGCGCATTTTGGACTACGTGCGCACTGGAAATGTTCGAGATATTGTGCACGAAAGCTACACGTGGGGCCAATCTCCTTCTTGTGATGATGCCTTCAACGTGTTTGATAGGACCAACGGCACTCGGATGGATCCCGACGGGCATATCATCATTACCCCTTATGAGGTTGAGGATGCGCCTGAAAGAAGAGAGGGAGGGCGAGTTGCAAATGAGCGCGCGCGCTTGGCAAATGAACTCTACTCACGAGCAGATGTCCAAGGCTACCAAGTAAACATCCGTAGTAGCTATGTCGTCGCAGTTGGCGGCACGGGCCGAGGGGACACGTGCACATACGAGGGGCAGGAAGTCCCCCATTTCCACGGGACAGCTGACGAACTGTTCAGTTTGAGGGACTGGTGGTACACCCACAATGGCTTCGATTTTAAGGACTACGCGGAGCTCATCAAAGCTGACCCTCGAACATGGACGACGTACTGGATCCTTCACTCCCCGTTCCAGTATGAGTTCATTCATCGACACTCAACGGAAAGGCGTAGGCATCTCTAATTGATCGCACCTGCGAGAAGAGGAGGGATCTACTTTCGGGTAGTTCCCTCCTCTTCGTCGCGTGTGGAGCCCGGTCGCCGTAGTGACGCTGTCGTCAGTTGGCGAGAAGGTGGTGGATGAGTGAAGGGCACGTGTAGGGTGTGGCTCCGAATCGCCCCTCGAGATAGTTCTTGGTGATGTTGCTTCCCGACTGTAGGCCGGTGAAGTCGGAGAGCTGGTAGAGCGTGGTGGCCTGTGCGCTGTTCTTCTCTGTGAACCAGATGCGCTCACGGTTATGGATGGGGCCGCGGCCAATGTCCATGAGTGCGATGTCGTTGGTCGTGAAGATGAGCTGGGCTCCCGTCCGGTTGACGGTGAAGGCGGTGAACCAGTTGATGATGATGCGACCAAGCTCCGTGTGGAGGGAGGCAGTCAGGTCGTCTACGACAAGCACCTGCCCGCTGGTGAGTGCATCAACGGCTGCGGCGGCGAGCGCCAGCCACATGATGCTCCCCGAAGACGCTGAGAGTGCCGTATGAGAGACTGCGTGCTCACCGTAATGGAACTCGAGAAGGTGGGGGAGAGCCCGCGCAAGGGAGGTTTCCGCAGCCTCTCTATCTACGGGCGTGTGGTGTGTGGAGCGCGCTGACTGCTTAGGGGTGCGCAGCTCGATGCTCGTAGCGCCAAGGTCTGCGATCTGGGCGAGCGTGCTTAGGGCCGTCGTGTCGAGGCGGCGCAACAGGAGATGCTTGGCGATATGTAGGTATGCGTCCTCCATCGAGGGAGCGCCGACACGGAAGACCTTGACCCCAGTCGTGAGCGCGTCGCGGACGGGTTTCACCTGCGGGTCGCCCATGAGGGACGCTCGAGTGAGAACCAGTTCGTTCACGTTGACATGGGGGAGACTTTTTAGGCCGGTCACAGCCCCGTGCTCGTCGCGCGAGTAGATGGTGTTCCACCGCTTGCGGGCAACGCGCAGGCGCTCCCCTGCAACGCCGTCTGCGTTCCGAGACAGGCTGTACTCGTAGCGCATGTCATCGAGGATGAACTCGACGCTGTAGCAGGTGGGCTTCGATGCGTCGTATGGCCTGTAAGGGAGCGCGTTCGCCCCCAGGGGCAGGAGGGTAGTGATCGCACTCTTCATGTGGTGGAAGGCTTCTAGGATGTTCGTTTTCCCAGAGCCATTGGGGCCATAGATGCCTGCGAGGCGGTGCAGGTAGTCGCCCCACTGGGTGCCTCCTGGCGGATTGAGGGTGCGTATTGCCGATAGGGCGAGGTTGAGGGTGGCCTCATCCCTGATCGACTTGTGATTGCTGATTGTGATGTTGAGCAGTTGCATACCCACAAAGTAGCACATATAGGCGCATTTATGATATTTTTTATCACGAACACGCTGAACGGCGTTTCATCCCAGGAAAGCGAGACCATCATGACGGAAACCCAACACATGCCACTTGGTAGGGATACACGGTTCCAAAACCTGCTCAAAGAAGCCCAGCAGGTGAACCAGAGCATTGAGTTCCTTGTCGAGGTGAAAGATGACAGCCTAATGCCAACCCCCGAGCTCGAGTACCACTGGGGCCAAACCCAGCGCTTCCTTGTAGATGTCCTCCACATGAAGGATGCGAACATTTTCCCCGTGGCGCATTGGGCATGGCTCACCTCCCTGTGGATAAAGGATGCGCAAGATGACTTCACGCGCCAAATGCGCGAGCTCAGCGGTGTGCTCGTCGCGCCCGACGGGATCATCGTCGGCTACACGATGTGTATGCCAGTCAACTCCGCTTCCGGCACACAGTGGAGCGAATCCATGCTCAGGCCCGACACGTGCGCAGACTACGGCCTGGACGCGGACAAGCCCATCCCCGTAGGGAATGGCTACTGGTTCGCACACCCCGCCATTATGCACGGGCAACAGGTCGCGCACGTCCGCTACGTCAGCGTCGGTATGGGAGATGCCATCAACTCGTAACGAAGATGCGCCCAGACGAAGCAAACGAGATCCCTGTCGAAGCGACGAGTCTGCCATTGTCGCTTCCTGTTCATGTGCGCTCCGTCGCCCTCGAGTATGCCTACATGGGCGTGAAGCTCAGCAAGCATCTCAGCAAGCGCGCGAGGTTCCCGCAACCGCAACCCCTGGATGTGGCAGACGTTGCGCTTGATCCGTCGCACGCAGCTGAACTCCTGCGCGCTGAATGGGGGCTTTCTGACAGGCCAGTCCACAGCATGATGCGCCTCCTCGAAACGGCGGGAGTGCGAGTCTTCTCTCTCGGCCAGGGGCAAGCAAAGGTCAGCACGTTCTCCTTCATGCGGGAGGGAGTGCCTTACGTGTTCCTGCAAACAGGACGGGATGCTGTAGCGCAGCGGTTTTCCCTCGCGAGCGAGCTAGGGCACCTCGCCCTGCACACCACCGACACTGAACCAGTTGGCACACTGCACAGGATCGAAGAGGCTAAGGACTTCGGGAGAGCGTTCCTCATGCCACCGTGCGCACTCTATGCCCACGGGAGCACCTGGACATCGCGCGATGCAACCAACGCTTCCGTCATGTACGGAGCACCTACGGAGGAACTGCTCTGCCACCTGCACGCTCTCGGTGTCATCAGCAATCACCAAAAGACTGAGGTCGCTGCCGACCTCAAAGGTGATCGCCCTACCTGTCCTGCTGAAAGGTCGGAGCACCTACAGCGCGTCAGGCTCCATACGCTACGCGAAGCCGCCAGCAAGACCGGCATCAACATCGCAACGGCATCCGAATACCTGCGCGACCTAACCATCCGATCCGCATAACCAACTGACATGAGCCCCTAGCGGCACTCTGCCCCTATAGGCGCAATCATCCAGAGAGGAACACCATGAGGACATTCTTCATCGTCCGAGGAGCACCCGGTATCGGCAAGAGCACCTTCCTCAGCCTCTACCAGGCCCGCGGCCAAGTCGTCTCCCTCGACGGGATCCGAGACGTGTTCGCCATGCCCGTCCCCGACTGGGACGGCGTTCCCGGAAGGTCCATCTGTGGGGACACTGAGGGGACGATCTCCCGCGTCCTCGAGTCCGCACTGCGGTCACGCTTCGAGCAGGGTGGCGACGTGTTCTTCGACGCGACCAACCCGGAGCTGCAACAGTTCAAGCACCTCGCCGACCTGTCCCGCGCCTACGGCTACCAGGTCGCCGTCATCGACATGCAAGGCAACGCCACCGATGAGATGGTCCTCGCGCAGAACGCGAAGCGTGCGGGCACCGTCACCTACGTCCCCGAAGAAGACGTACTCAGGATCTCGACCAGAGTCCGTGAAGGCACCCGCGAGTGCCGCCGATACGCGGGACGTGACATGTGGGTGTCTGCCCAGTGGGAAGAACGCGACTGCGGGCTGCACCTGGTCAACCTCGATACCATGCGGGACTTCGTGCGCTCCACCATCAACGGCCACTACACACAGACGATCACCCCGAAAGTGGGGGAGCGCGTCGTCGTCATCGGGAGTGCCTACGGTGGCGCTCAAACCCTCAGCCAGGCGCTCATGGAAGCGTGGGACGCAACCAAGGACGCGCGCGCCGTGACGTGGGTGTTCCTCGGGGCTACGCTCGCATCCAGCCCACACGTCGCCCAGGCGTGGAAGATCCTCAAGTACTTCGAGACACAAGCCAAGCAACACGGCCACACCACCATCTTCCTTGAGGGGATCGACGAGACCATCCTGCGCGAAACCCTCACCCACGCCGCCAGCGCCCACGCCTTCCCTGGCGCTCGAGAAGTTATCGACGCAATCACTCGAACTGGAACACAGAAACGCGACCTCCTGCGCCACCTGAACCACCTCACCTGCGCGCTCACCATCCACGCGGACAGAGGCACCTACTACGTCACCACCGGCGGCACAGCAAACCAGGACCGTACCCTCACCGCCCTCGAATGCACCAACGGCGCAAACGACCGCACCAGCACCTACCGCAGGAAGATCAACTACGAGGACTACCCGGAACCCCTCAGTGAGGCAGCGGCCCGCGCCGACATCACGATCATCCACGGCCACAGGAACATCCCACACGACATGCCCCGAGTCGTCGCCCTCGAAACCGCAACCGCGCCCGGTTACGTGATCCTCTGACCGCCCGCCAACACTCAAACACCACAACCACTTTTCACCGAAAGGAACCCCCCTCATGGGACAACGAGCCGTACACGCCACAATCACTCAAGACGAGCGCACCGGCCTCATCACCGTCAACCACGTGACGGTCCAATGGAGCACTTACATCACAGAAAATCTCCAGTTCGCCCTACAGCACGCGGGCAAGGACGGATACACCCAGGACGAGCTTCTGAAGCTCATCAAAAAGACCATCGCCGACATGGAACACATCGGCGCTTTCAACATGGTTGACGAGGATTATGAGTACTACGACCGCCACAGTCCCATGGAGGGATACTGCTTCGTTGCTCGTAACCATGAGGATGGGAAAGAATACCGTCTCGGCGTTGATAAGGGTGACGGCCTGCTTCTGTCGAAATGCAAGGAGTCGGAGCGCTTCTCGACCCCTCGCGCGTTCGCCAAACGTAAGGCCGCTGAAAAGTTCATCAAGGAACACGGCCACGCTCAGGATGGCGTGTCGTACCTGTGGGATCTGGACACTAACCAGTTCACCTTCTTCACCAACAGCGGGGGTGCCCTCGAGGCATACGACTTCGCAACCGGCGAGACCGTCATCTGCAAGGAGATCACCTACAGCCTCGACCAGCTGCGCCACCCAAACGCATCAGCCACCTACGACAGCAGAATGTCATCAAAACGGATCGTTCGCCTCTATGAAGGAGCGCTCCCCGCAGAACCCTCCACTGAGGAGGAGAGCGAGTCCGACATCGCCCTACGCGCCTCCCAGCGCCTCCCCCTCCAGTGGCCAGGCGGCGACGTTCCCACCCACGCCCGCATCGCCCTCCTGAAGCGCAGCCCGCCTACGTCGTCACCGACTTCTCCGGCAACCCGCAAAACGGGGGCGGCGAGTGGGAGTTCTCCAAGATCAGCGCCAAGACCGGGCGCGTGGACCTGGCCCGCACCTACAAGGTCACTGGCAACCTGGAAGAGAACACCCTCGACGAGCTATTCAACAAGGCCGTCCAAGGTGGAGCTCACAAGCCAGACGCATACTACGGGCGCGCACCCGAGTGGCTGGCAGACTTCATGCGTGACGTGAGCACCGGCCCGTGGACGCTTGGCGACGCTGAGTACTGGTCGAAGCGCTGCGGCGTTCCCTTCGACTACGAGACGCAGATGCCCGACACCCCAGCAGGCCTACAGGAAGCGTTCGAGCAGAGTGCCCTGAAGTACGCCGACGCGATGAAGCCTGACCTCGCCGCATTCCCGAAGGGCAAGCCCGTCAAGAAGCGCCTCGACGCAATCCAGCGCCGCTGGCTCCTCGGCTTTGCTGGCCGTCCTGTTATGCCTGAAGATGTCGAGCTGTCCCCTGTCGCGGACGGCAAGCTCGTCGAGGCCTACGTGAAGTCCTGGGATCGCTCCCTCGTCATCCCCATGGGGGATGCTCTCGACAAGCTCGTCTACCGTGCCCTGGCGGCAGCGGTCTACGACTACGCGGGTAACCATAACGCCCCGCTGACGAACCTGCGCCTCACAGCGAAGGACAGTGAGGCCATCATGTGCGCTGCGTTCTCCCCCGCATGGTCAACCAGCAAGCGCCTCAACAACCGCCAGGCTGTCATCAAGCTGAGCGACTGGATCGCCAAGCACTAACCCTCGCGAAGGCCCCGGTCGTGCGATAAACACCATGACCGGGGCCCTCTGCTCCCTCCAACTAGGAAGGCCCCAGAACATGAACGAACAATCAGCTCTCTACGCGACGATCAAACACGATGCTCGCACCGGACTCATCAGCGTTGACTACATGACCGTCAACGACGGCGAGTTCACATTCCTCGCCCTCCAGCACGCTCTCCAGCGCGCAGACAAAGACGGCTACAGCCGCAGCGACTTCCTGAAAGTCCTCAAGAAAACCATTCACGACATGGGGACAGTCGAATCGTTCGCCCTGATCGACTCGAACGGCGACTACGGCTTCGACGGCAGCGCACCCCTCAAGGGCTACTCAGTTGTCCCCTACTACACGGAAGAAGTAGGAGGCTCCGAGCCGAGCTACGTCGGACTGAGCAACAGGAGTGTCGTTGAGCGCAGCTGTGAGGCGCGCGCGTTTGCTCGCCGTGAAGCAGCCGAAGCGTTCGTCAAGACCCATCCCAGCGTCCAGGAGGGTGTGTCCTTCCTCTGGGATCTGGATGCCGACCAGTTCACGTTCTTCACTCATGAGGGCTCCAGTCTCGAGGCCTACGACTTCGCAGACGACGAGATCAAGACGTGCCGGGAGGTCACCTACAGCATCGACCAGGTGCGCCGAGCAGCAGGTGAAGTCATGTACGAGAGCGACGGAGAAGAAGACACCATCATTCCCCTGTACGACGGGCCCCTTGCTGAGGAAGACGACGAGCTCACGGACCATGAGCGCTGCGTCAAAGCGCACTCGCGACTCCCCATCCTCTTCCCCGACAACGCCAACCATGAGATCAAGCAAGTCACCATCGAACTCCACAACCGAGTTCCCTCCCAGTACTTCGCACTCGCAACGTTCGACAACGAGTACGAAGGTAGGCGATCATGCCCGACGAACCTCCTACGTATCGACCCCAGGCTCCTCAACGCGGACATCTCCCACAACCCGTTCGTCTACACGCCACCGACATCAGAACAGGCCAGCTACCCCGCCTATGTCATCACAGGCTTCAAGGGCACCCTGTCCACATGGAGCGGTGACTGGCAGTTCTCCAAAGTCAGCACCACTACCGGGCGCGTAGACCTGAACCGCACCTACAAGACGACCGGCTCTCTCGACGAGAACACACTCGACGACCTGTTCAACCAGGCCCTCCAAAACGGCGCACAGGAACCCACCCCACTGGAACACCCCACCCCCGAATGGGCCGAAGAGTTCATCACGGCGATCAGCACGGACCCCTGGACCGTCGCAGACGTAGAACAGTGGTCCCACATCTGTAGAGTCGCAGGCGGTTACCCCTTCCCCGACCTTGAACTCGACAAGCAGCAGGCACAGAAGGCCTTCGAGGAGAGCGCATCCAAGTACGGGGCCGTCCTAGACACGAACATCGTCCCCTTCCCCAAGGAGAAGGAACTCGAGTCTCGCCTGCGATACATCCAGAAGCACTGGCCAACAACCGATGCCAGCGAAGAACAGCAGCAGATCTACCCGTCAGAGATCGAGATTGCCCGCATCTGCGACGGCACCCTCGTCGCCGCCTACGTCAAGCCCTGGAAGCGCACCATCGTCGTCCCCATGTGCGACGCTCTCGATAAGATCGTCTACCGAGCGATGAGCACCGTCGAAGCAGCTGGCCTCAACGCGCCGACAAGCTCGACGGTACTGCGCGTGACTTCCCCGAAGAACACAGAAAGCGTCATCTGCTCCGTATTCTCACCCGCATGGGCCCGCGCCCTCACCCCCGAAGGGGCTACAGCAAAGGCCCCCACCCTCGAGCAGTGGATGCAGTACTGCTGACCACTCGCGCCCCGGTTGCCTCACACTCATCGTAGGGTGGCCGGGGCGCTCGCGTAAGCGTCACCGCATCAACGAGAGCAATGCTCTCCCCATAAAGCCAACGCCCCACAACCACTGGGGAACCACGGAAGGAACAAGCAAATGGCATCCCTGCCCCCAATCAAGTGGCCCACAGGCCGCACCCCCTCCAAGGTTGAGATCTTCGCTCACCAACACAAGGGCGGTCGCGTCGCCCTCCACGTCGTTGAACTCGACACTCGCCTCATCTACCCGGCGTTCCTCCTGGAGGACATGACCGGCCACTGGAGCAGCACTGAGGGCTGGCGGTCCAACCCATTCCTGTGGGTCAAAGGCAACGAGGGCGACACGCGCATCCTCCACTTCAAGGGCAACCCCTCCACATGGGAGGGCGTGTGGCAGACGCAGAACAAGGTCCGCGACGTGAAAGCACTCCCCGCCTTCGCCAACACGTACAACGACGGTGTTGACCGCAAGAGCGACGAGCTCATCAACAGCTTCACCTACGAGCAAGCCAGCGAAGACCACGGGCCCCTCGAGGACACTAAGACCGCCGACACTCTCCGCATCCCCCAATCGTTCTACACGACGTGGAGCAAGACGCGCGCCGACTACCTCGCCGAGTACGACAAGTACGTCGGCATGACCCCCGAGCCCGGCGGCAACGTCACGGTCGCCCACAAGGAGTTCTGGACGAAACTCTGCCAGAAACAGAAGGGCGGCGAGGCTATCCTCCCGTACACGCCAGTCGCCTCTCTGTCTGACGAGCGATACCTCCTGCTCCGCGACACGCCACTCGCAGACAAGAACGATCTGGAAGGCCTTGTCCCCTTCAAGAAAGGCACCCCCGAGGAAAAGCGGGCAACGTACATTGCGAAGAAATGGGGAGTCGCGGACCCCCGCACAGGCAACCTCATTGGCTTCGACCAGATCCGCGTCGAAACCAGCTTCACCGGCAAGACCGCAACCGTCTACGTCGCCCCCTTCAACATGACGTTCCTCATGCCGAACATGCCGGCCCTCGACAAGGAGATCTACCGGAACCTCGGCAAGATCATCGAGCTCGTCAAGGCCTACGACCCAGCCCTCGACGTGACCTACCCGCAAGGCGCATACACGTCCCCGACGAGCTTCCCCCTACAGCGCGTCACCAGCCCCCACTGGATCGTGCTCTCACGGAACTTCAACGCCCTGACTGCACCAGACCCCACCGCCCGCAGGTCACGGACAATGACCCTCAGCAAATGGGCGCACGCCAACTAACCCCCTAACGCGGAGGGGCAGGAACACTCACACCCTGCCCCTCCGCTTCACCATCTCGAAAGGACCACGACAGGAACACCCGCCATGCTGACCAGCCCCTACCAGCAAACCAGCAACCAGCCCATCTCCGTGTACGGGCAACCCCTCGGAATGCCAGATTTCAACGGTGAGGACTACGACAAGAAACAGAAGCGCGCCTACACAGCGTTCCTGCGGTCCCGACCCGCCAACTACCTCCCCACCCTCGAAGCGCTACGCCCTCAAGGATGGGACATCCCCCGACTGTTCGAGACCGACCGCTTCATCGTCACCGAGCCCTGGGACGCATCCCTCCCCGACGTTGCAGCCCCCCTGAAAGGCACCATCGCCTTCCGCTACGACAAGCCCCTCGAGGTCACGACCTACGACGAGTACTACCAGAAGACCGGCACACAGCCCGTCACCTGTCCCTCTGGCAGTATCCCCATCGCCTCGCAAGTCAACCTCCGGCTCTCCCCAGAGCAGGCAAACAACATGCCTGACGGCTTCAAGTACGCCCAACGCGCCCCACGGTCAGACGAATACCCTGACGGCGCGTTCCTGTACTGCGTCCCTAAGACGTTCCTCGACAAGATCGTCCCCTACACGCTGATGCTATCCCGCAAACCCCTCGCGCGAACCGTCGAACGCTACATGTTCCCCCTGTGCGCCTACAACACGTCCCTGTACCTGTCCGTCGTCCGCGAGTCCCCCTTCACCACCCGCTACCGGGACACTGCCCCCATTGCCCTGTGGGCCCAGTACAACAGCAACTTCGACAGGGCCATCACCAACCTCATCGACATGTGGGGCAACCAAGGATGGGTACCCATGCGAGGCCAATACGCGCTCAGCACCGGCGAAGACCTCGCCTACAAGCATGACCTCTACGACGACAAACTCCCAGCCCCGCCAATCAACTAACAGCAAAGGATCAAAACTGTGGCCACACAACGCAGACACCACGCGACGATCTCCGGCGAAGACCTCTACCGTCGCGTCATCGAAACAGCCCAAAGCGGGAAACGCCTCCCCGCAGGAGCGCTCCTCGATGCCGACAACTACAGCGACTTCATCCGCGCCATGACCAACGCCAGGGGCGTGGACGACAACACGGCGGCAGCGCTGCTCCGCTACCTGGGACTGGCACACTCTGCCCAGCTCATGCCCGTCCAAGACGAAGACCGCTTCCGCCGACTTTTCAACACGCCTACACGCCCACGCCCGTTCAATAATCCCACCGAGACCGACGCGAAGATCCTCAGCGGCCCACACGGCCCCTTCCTCTACCGGCAGCTCATCCGCCACTCAAATGAGAAAACAGCCGCCAACTTCCTGCGAGACCTGTGCGCCAAGTACCCGAAGACGATGGAAGGTTCGCCACTCTACATTCAGGCTTTCAACATGCCAAAGAACGAGATCGAACTGGCCGACAAGATTGACGGGCCCAAAGTACGCAAATGGACCCAAGACCTCATCCAAGACATCACCGCAACAGGCGAAACGATCATTCAGACTATGCGGAAGATCAAGGACGGCTTATCTGACCCCAGCATCACCGACGACGACAGGGCGGATCTCGCAGGCGCAATTGCTGGTGCAGTGGTGAGATCTGACGGTCCCACCCACGTCTACAAGTGCCTACACCACTGCGGCCTGCTCGACCTGTGCCTCCGCCACTTCGGCCACCTACTACCCCGCGACTGGCTCAACACCCCCATCAGCATCTCAATGCGCAACACCTACCCTTGCGAGTGGAGAGTCTGGGCAGGGTTCGCTCCCGTCGCCAGCCTCTACCTCGCCGAAGACGAAACCGCCGAGCCCAGCATCAACGAAGGCCGCTACGCGCACACCTTCTTCACCGCATACAACGCTGCCCTCGCCGCCGCAAGCTCAACCCCCCTCATCAAAAAGCGATGGAACTACCTAGCGCTAAACAAAGCGCCAGAACAGCTCATTGATATGTGGATCAAATGCGTCACCGGACGCATTGATGAGTGCTACGACTACTTCGACGAGCACTGCGTCGGCGAGCCGGACGGACTCTGGGACGAAAGCATCGACCCCACATGGGATGTGCATTACGCCCTCATGTACGCAATGTGCAGCCACGTTGTTCCACCTGGCCTCTACAAGCGCATCAAGTACAACGGCACACTGATGGCATTCCTGTTCCGCTACGAAGCCGTGTCCGTCGAAGGACTACATACCAAAGACCGTTCCCGTCGAACAACCGTAGCCGAGATGGTGAAAGCCGAAGGCCTCATCAGCGCAACCAAGCGCCTCTACGTCGAAGAGCTCGAATACTTGACACGCCTGTGTAGTTGAAGCTACAGGATTCCTGCGAACTGGGCTTGCTTGGACTCGGCTGTTAGGTCGAGGGTCCAGTGGCTTCCCATATTGGGCAGGCTATCCCCGATTGTCGGTCGGTTCTTCTTTACGTTATTGTCCGGTTTGGGTGAGTCGAAGCGCTTCATCCCGAATGTTCAGCGCAGCGTTCACATCCCGGTCGTGTAAGGTTCCGCAACGCTCGCACACCCACTCGCGCTCCGATAGTCGCAGTCCCTCGTACTTGTGTCCGCAGTCGTGGCAGAGTCGGGAGCTCGGGTAGAACCTGTCCACCTGGACGAGCGTGCGCCCGTACCACTGTGCCTTGTAGGACAGTTTACCCACGAGACTGCTCCACCCGTTACGGAGTATGTAACGGTTCATTGCGCGTTTGCGTGACTGACCGCCCCGCGTGGGCTTGCCGTTCGCGTCCGACCTTTTCTTCGCCTTCCGCGTCATGTTCCGAACAGCCAGTGTCTCCATGCCGATGAATTGGTTCTCTTCTATCAGCCTGTGAGACAGTTGGTGCTGGAAGTCCTCGCGGTAGTGGCGCAGCTTCGCGTATGCCTTGGCTACTACGGCCTTCTGCTTGCGGTAGTTGCTCGACCCCTTCCTCCTGTGGGACAGCTTGCGCTGCTCCCGTTTGATGTTCTCCTCCAATCGGCGCAGCCGGTCGGGGTAGTTGATTTTCTCGCCGGTGGACAGGGTGAGGAAGTCCTTAACACCCAAGTCGATACCAACCTGCCCATCCACCGGCGGCTTTGGCTGAACGTCTACGTCGAACAGGAGCACCAGATAGTACGTCCCGTTCTCGCGCTTCACCGTCCAGCTGGACAATGATTCGAGCGGGTAGCGGATCCGGTCTCGCCTGCGGATGCGCACCGACCCGAGCTTCTTGGATAACGGGTACCGATTGCCGTCCATGTGGCGCATCGGCATGGTGTTACGAAATGACTGAACATTGTCGCTCTTCGACGCGAAACGGGGACGATGCTTCCCATACTCAGCTTTGCGGAAATATGCGGACTGCGCCTTGCGGAAGTCCATGATGGCGTTACTCAACGCATTCGACGGGATCGGACTATCCCTCAGCCATTCGTTCGCGTTCTTCATGGCGGTTATGCTCGGATACGTGGGCCGCGGATTGGACTCCTTGTCATACGTGTTGAACGCCTCGACCTGCTGATTGTATGCGAAGCGCCTGGCCCCGAAGCACTGTTCCAGCAACGCAGCCTGCGTCTTGGACGGCGTGAACGTTATGCGTTGCGCCACCTTGCGGTTGGTCATTTCGATTCACGCTCCTTCAGTCGTTGGCTGTCGATGTACTTGGCCACAGCCTGCTCGTTGACAGCGCCGATGCTTTCCACGCAGTAGCTTGGAGACCATAGGCTTCGTTCACCTTTGCTCCTCCAGTACTGGCTTTTCAGCTCGGGGTGCATAGCGAATAGTCGGAGACTGGACGTGCCTTTCAACTGTTTGACGATGGTGCTCACACTGATTTTCGGCGGGGCGGACACGAACAGGTGAATGTGGTCGTCCGATCTGATCTCCATGTGGGGAATGCTGTAGCCGTGCTCGTCTGCTATCTCGCGGAGGATGGCCTTCAGATCTGAGTCAATTCCGTTCGTGAGCGTCTTACGGCGGTGTTTCGTACACCAGACGATGTGGTAGTTCAGGTTATGCACTGAAGTCCTACCATGCGTGAACCGTTCGTCGCTTGCGCTCATGCGGATAAATGTAGCATGGTTACTACCATATGTATAATTGAAAATACCTCAACCCAGCATCGAAATGCCGGGCTTGTGGACTAAAATCTCATCAATAGCGAAGGTCGACGCACGCGCCCCCAGAAGTAACCACCAGGGGAGGCCCTGCCAGTTCGCGTCGGCGGGGCCTTACCTGTCTCGAAAGGACAACCTATGACCAGCCAGAACTGGACCCTCACTCCCAGCGGCTACTGCTACCCTGACGACGCTCCCGCAGAAGGGTTCCAGCTCCCCCTCAAAAGCGCACCACCTTCGCCTGTGCCTGTTCGTGTCGTGAGCTTCCTGAGCGCCCTCACTCAACAGGAGGTGAGCGTCTGGGACTCCCAAACCCCCGACACTGCGCAGCTCGTGTCGAAGCTCGACGAAACACGCATCTCCCAAGCGTTCCTGACCGCCGTCACCAGCACAGGACAGTGGGGGTGGCTGCACGTCCCCGTCGATCACGAGTCAGGGCGGGTTGGCTTCAACACGATCTGGGTTCTCCCCGTGGGTGGGGAACAAGCGTGAGAGGTGTTGCAGGTGTCCTACAAGGAACAGCAGATGTGCGTGGCCGCGGCTTCTACCTGGTCGATGAGGTGAGCGGGAGAACCGTGCAGGTGTGGGTGCGTGAGCAGGCGGTGCCGCTGATGCGTCGGATGCTCGGTGTGAGAGTGCTGGTTGTTGGACGTATGGATGATGCGGGGAGGTCGGTGTTCGCTGAGGATGTGCGTCCGTGTCCGATCTTCACCCCATCCAATATGTGACCCATCTAACCAACATTGTGAATATTGGGACTTGCGCATCCAAAGTGGACGACATATGCTATGAACCATCCCAAATAGGGATACTACTTCACTCGACAATCCAACCAATCAATCCAGAAGGAACAATCATGAACACCAAGAAGATCATCGCAGCGCTCGTCGCATTCACTGCCGCCGCCACCCTCGGCGCGTGCACCAACCCTGGCAAGGAGATCGCTCCCTCCAAGGACAAGACTCCCGCCCCCAATGCGCAGCCGACTAACCCGGCCCCCGCGCCGACCACTCCCGCGCCTGCACCCACAACTCCGGCCCCCAGCACTCCGGCCCCCACCAACCCCACATCTCCGCGAGTGCCCGTCTCTCCCGCGCCGACCACCCCGCAGCTCGGCCAGGGCAGCGGCTTCTATGGCTACACCAGCACCGCCTCGCAGCCCACTTTCTCGGATGGTGGCTACGACTACACCACCCCGGCGGACAACACGGTCTCGGCTGATACCAGCCATGCCGCCGCCCAGGCGCGCTTCGCCGCCGCCCAGGCCGCACTCCTGGACGCGAACAACGTACTGACCGACGCGCAGAACAAGCTCTCCGCAGCTCAGGACGCGGAAACCGCCGCTCAGGATGCGCTCGCGGACGCGAAGGTCAAGGAGTCCGACGCGAAGGCTGCGCTCGATGCTGCCATGCAGGCTAACCCCGCTGGGTCCGTGGCCTACATGAAGGCCAAGAACGACCTCAACGATGCGAAGGCTGCAACCGCCACCGCTCAGAAGAACCTCGACCAGGCGAACGCCGAGCTGGCTAACGCTCGCACCCAGGCCGACAAGGCCAAGAGTGAAGCCGACACCGCTCACTCCGAGCTCGACAAGGCGAACACCGCCCTCAAGGATGCGCAGGACCGCCTCGCCGCCGTCATGGCTGACCAGGCCACTCGAGCGCACGCCGCCGTCGATGCGGAAGCTGCACTGGACTCCGCGAAGGACGCGAACGCTGACGCTCAGGCCAAGAAGGCTGAGGCGAAGGCCGCTCTCGAAGCATCTACCGCCTCCCTGAACGAGGCTCAGGCGAACCTCGATGCGGCCAAGCGCGCCGCCGAAGCCGGTGGCATCAACTGGGATGCGCTGACCGTCGCTCAGAAGCAGGATCTCGTTCGCGCGTTCCTCCTCCAGATGATGAACGACTACCGTTCTCAGTACCGTCTGCCCGCGGCCCCCATCGGAGTTGACGTGCAGGCATTCGCTCAGGCGCACGCCGACACCAACCCCGGCTACATGGTTGGTCCCAACATGGCCGACTGGGATAAGGCGAGCGCCGACGGTCTCACCAACCGCCCCTACGGCTCCCTGTCCACTGGCACCAGCTGGGAGGGTCGTAACCCCCTCGAGGCCGCTCAGGCCGCATTCGAGAAGTTCCGTAACAACCGCTACGGCGATGCGACCATGCTGAATGAGCGCATCAACGCCTTCGGTATCGGCGTGAGCGAGGACGGCCACATCGCCGTCGTCGGCTTCGTCGCCGATGAGAACACCAAGGGAGCCTACACCTACGCGCCGACCGGCGTGGACGTGTGGGGTGGCAAGGAGATCCCGCAGGCCACGAACCCGACCTACTCTCCTTCCCACTCCTACCCCGGCTTCGAGGGCGACGTGGAGACGAAGGAGGCCCCCAAGGTCACCAAGGCCGACGGAGCTAACCTCGCGCAGCTCGAGCGCACCCTGAACGACGCTCAGGCCACCGTTACCCGCGACAAGGAGACGGCGGAGAAGGCCACCGCAGCCGCCGACAAGACCCAGGCCGACCTCGAGGCCGCTCAGGCCGCGCGCGACCAGGCAGTCGCAGACCGCGACAACGCCGATCCCGCCGCCGCACGTCAGGCCGTGACCGAAGCGTCCGACGCTCAGGCCAAGGCGCAGGAAAAGGCCACCCAGGCCGACGAGTTCGCCCGCGAACAGGCCGAGCAGGTCGCACCCGCCCAGCAGAACGTCGAACAGGCCACCCAGGCCGTAACTGAGGCCGTCAAGGCCCAGGAAGTCGCCCAGGAAGCCTACGATACCGCCGCCAGCGATGCTGCGGACATCGTAGCCGCCGACAAGGCCCTCACCGATGCCCACAAGGGCACTGAGGACGCGCTCGCGGGCGTGGCTGACGCAGTTGCCAACCGCGTCGAAGCTGAGGATGCCGTCGCCTCCGCTCAGGAGAACGTGGCATCTGCTCAGGCCGACGTGGACGCAGCCGTGTCCGAGCTCGGCAACTGACGGGGAGGTTCGAGAAATGTCCCCTGCCTGGCGTGCTGCTTCTGGGTTCGAGTGAAGTAGTGCCTGAGTGCGCCGGGTAGGGGAGTTGCCCCCAGGTTTCGTATGGAGCCTGGGGGTTTTCTCCACCCTAAATACCTTGTGATCCACTTAACCGAAACATGGGTTCCCAACGGTTGCGCGCAGAGTTGCCCGCTGCTACATTAATCTATGTCTCGATGTTGCGAGAGTGCTTCTCCAACTCCTGATAAGTGTGAATAGGGATAGCCGCCCGAGGCTCACAACCTCGACAAAGCCTCGGGCGGCGCACGCTGCTCTAGCTCAACGGTAGAGCATCCGCCTTGTAAGCGGACGGTTGAGGGTTCGAATCCCTCGGGCAGCTCCACCGCCACAAACCAGTGGCGATGAAACTGAATACGGGGTGTAGCGCAGCTTGGTAGCGCATCTGCTTTGGGAGCAGAGGGTCGCAGGTTCAAATCCTGTCACCCCGACGGTGCACACAGTGCACAACGGATCTCTAGCTTAATTGGGGCCGTTACGCGGTGTTCTAGGCCCGCTGCGCGACTCCCTGGGTAAAGCGCCTGCCCGAAGGACGGCAGGAGATGACAGTTCGATCCTGTCGAGACCCACAGCGCTGGTTCTGGTGGACCGGAGTAGTAGGTGCGGGTTCGACTCCCGCCACGCGCCCCGCAAGGGCGGTGTAGCTTATCGGAAGAGCGGCGAAACGAGAGGGGTTCGATTCCCCGGCGTGAGAGAACAGAATACTAGGAAGTTCTCGGACTGGGGGCAGCTCCCCCTTTCTGGACCGTTAGCTCAACGGTAGAGCGGCTGCTGGGTCGTTTGATTGTTCCTACGATCAAATGATCGAGTGGCCGATGCAGGTTCGATTCCTGCACGGTCCACAATGCGTAGCTCTAATTGGAAGAGCGCCAGGCTGTTAAACCTGGAGGTTGCGGGTTCGAGTCCCGTCGCAGAGCGCGACTTGTTCGCGTGCGAAGGTAGCGAAAGCTAACCGTTGGGGGTTGATCTCCCCAGGGGATAGCCGGACCTGTTTTCGTCAGGGGTATAGTTCAGCCGCGATCTGTTCGATGCGCACGAATGGAACGTGTGGGTGCGACTCCCACTGCCCCGCCTGGGCCGTTAGCGACAATTGGTAGAGCGCCTGCCTTGCAAGCAGGAGGTTGCGGGTTCGAGTCCCGTATGGTCCACGGCTGCTCTCGTCAGAGATGCAGCTACCTAGCTGCTAGGTGTCCTCCGGGACTACCTGGCCTTACAGATCGTTAGCTCAGTTGGCTAGAGCGTCTGGTTTACACCCAGAAGGTCATCGGTTCGAGTCCGGTACGATCTACTGGTGGAGTTGCTTCGGAGCTCTGCCAGTTGCCTCCCACGTTTCGTAGGGGCAAGCGAGAATCAATCACACTGCCAGCCCGCCTTGCGGGGCGGGTTGGCGTGAAGCGCATTTGGCGGAATTGGCAGACGCGCTGGATTTAGGTTCCAGTGCCTTCGGGCGTGTGGGTTCGACTCCCACAGTGCGCACGCTCCTCAGTGAGGAGTCTCCTATCCCAGGTGGCGTGAGGTTACCTGGACAGTAAGGGGCTCTGCTCCTCCAACGGCTTTGCTGCATAGGCTTTGGCTGGAGTTAACAGATGTCAAGCACCCATCTTAAGGGCACCACCTCACAACGGCGAAGGCCTCCGACCGTCTTTTCTCTTCTCTGGTTGGGGGCCTTCCGTCATACCTGGAGTGTTTTCGCGTAATCAAACGCCAGTGGCGCAGCGTTGCGCTCTCTAAGATGGGAGAGCATTCTCCCGCGTTTTCACGTTGACGCAGAAAGGAAACCCATCACCAATGAATCGCTCTCGAAGCGTCGGAGTGGGGCTGGTTGCAGCCCTGTCTCTGGCGTTCATCCCCGCCGCGTCGTTCGCAGCCCCATCGCAGTCGGACTCCTCTTCGGGGGATGCGTCGATCACGGCTCCCAGCAACCCCTCCGTGTCTGAGGAGGATCGAGAAGCGGCTGACGCCCAACAAGCCGAGGAGAACGCCCGAGCAGCGCGACCCGACCCGCAGCCGCCCACCTCGCCTGCTCCTTCGGCCCCATCGACGCAGACCCCGCCCCTCGTCACCGCACAACCGGACGGGAGCGTCGGCAACGATAAGGTGCACATCCTGTCCCTGTCGGGCGCTGACTGCATCGTGGTGGAGTCGAACGGCCACTTCGGGATCGTGGACGCAGGCGACGACAACGACTACCCAGACGGGTCAGATCCCCGCTACCCATGGCGAGCGAACATCGCAACATGGGGGCAGGAAGACCAGGTGCGCCCCTACCTCGACAGCCTGGGCGTGAACTCCTCCAACCTCGACTTCTTCATCGGCACCCACCCGCACTCCGACCACATCGGCTGGGCTGACACCCTGATCCACCGGTACCGGCCCAAGCACATCTACACGCCCGTCTACGACGACTCCTACTCGGTCGGTGACGACGTGAACCCGCTGTGGGACAACCAGAAGATCTACGACGACCTCGTAGCCGCAGCCTCGTGGGCGCAGAGCACATACGGGGCGACGTTCGACCAGCACGTGAAGCCCGGCCAGGGCGACCTCATTCAGATGGGTGACATGCTCGTCCAGATCATCCCCCTATCTCCGGGAGAGGAGTACGCGCACCCCGGTAAGCTCGCGAACACGAACCTCATCAGCTACACGGCGAAGATCACGGCCCACGGGCGCAGCGCCTATCTGTCTGCGGACCTCGAGAGTGGCGAGGGCAAGGAAGACTACGTGGCTGGGGTGGTCGGGCACGTGGATTGGCTGAAAGCCGGTCACCACGGCCTCCACACGTCAAATAGCGAGTCCTTCCTCGATGCGCTCTCTCCGTTGCTCGTCATGAACACGGGCTATGAGTTCCAGACCCCCGACCGTCTCGGTCTGCCCGCTCTGAGGGGCCGTTACGAGTGGTTCGAGGCGTACTCGATGCGTAACGCAGGCATCCCCGCCCTTGTCGGCACCTTCACTCCCGGCGGGATCACGCGCCCACACATGAACGTCGGAATGGGGCACACGTTCGGATCGACCACGCCGCACACGTACTGGTTCCATGATGGTAAGCCAGCGGTCACGCGCGGATGGTGGAAGGGCTTCTACGACGGCTGGCACTACTTCGACGGATCCGTGTCTGCTGTTGAGAACGGCTGGGTGCTCGACAAGGGCAACTGGTACTGGATGGACGGTCTCTCCCACATGGCCGTGAACACGTGGATCCAGGACGGCGACAAGTGGTACTGGATGGACGACTCCGGCCACATGCTCCGCGACGGCTGGTATCGCATCGGCGGCACCTGGTACTACCTCACCGGCTCCGGCGCTATGGCGACCGGCTGGCTCAACGACCGCGGCTCCTGGTACTACCTGCACTCCAGCGGCAAGATGGGGCAAGCCTGGGTTCACGACGGCACCGGATGGTACTGGATGGATCCCTCGAGCGGACGCATGGACGCTGGCGGCTGGCGTAACATCTGGGGCTCCTGGTACTACCTGAGCGGCAGTGGTAAGGCCGTCGAAGGCTGGATGCTGGACCGAGGCTCCTGGTACTACATGCAGCCCGGCAATGCGCAGATGCGCACCGGATGGATCAACGACGGCACCGGCTGGTACCTCCTGTCGAACAGCGGCGCGATGCGCTCGGGCGGCTGGGTACAGGACAACAGCAACTGGTACTGGCTCGACGGCAACGGGAAGATGCTCACAGGCTGGATCCAGTCGGGTGGCGCGTGGTACTGGCTTGACCCCGACAACGGGCGTATGGCAGTCGGCACGGCCACCGTTGATGGTCGCTCCTCCCAGTTCGCCCCATCGGGCCGCTGGCTCGGATACGCCTAACAGCCCCCTCCCCAGCGGGGAATACATGAAGAAGCGCCCACCTCGACTCCTTTGTGAGGTGGGCGCTTCGCTATGTGCCTCTTGATGGCAACCATGCGCCACACCCAGTTTAATGTGCCGAAGAGTGCATCGTGTGGATACAATAGGGCCGTGGGTAGCTGCAACTACCCATAACCGATGACAATCGTCCGCCCAGTTCACACCCTGGGCGCTCATCGGATCAGAGGATTGAGTTTAGATTCTCGAAGATCGCCGTGGCCAGGCCTAACGCCGCCACGGCGATTTTCATTGTCTGGCCGGGAGTGAATCGACGGCGATCTTGTGCGGAACATGATGGAAGCCGCCCACCATGTTTGAAGCCATGACCCGCTGGCAGCGGCTCTCTATCTCCCGCCACCAACCCACTACACTAGGAACCGCAACGCCCACAACCAGAAGGGACCCCATGCTTACAACAACCAGGAACCGCGTGTTCGCCAGCGGAAGCGCTGCGCTCATCATGCTGGCCGGACTTGCCGGCTATGCCACCTCACCCGCTTATGCGGACCCAGCTCCAAGCGGACTGAGCGCGCACCACATGGACACACTGCCCGTCCCCCCGTCGAGCGGCCAGGACACGACCGTCACCGTCCGATTCCGCTACGACGATGCTGCGCCCGCGTCAGGGCGAGGCTTCGTCGCCACCATCGGCGAGGGCGCGTCCTTCGAGCCGCACTCGTGGTCGATGCGTGAGCCTGTGGATAACACGCCCATCGGTGAGTGCTCTACGCCGGACTCCAAGACGCTTGTCTGCTCCGAAGATGAACGTGCCGACGGTAGGACTGCCTACGAGAATGGGGTGGTCACGTGGACGGTGAAGCTCGACCGCGAGCTCATCAACCAGAAGAACCTGCGCTACACGCTCATCACGCTCAATGGGGACACGTTCCCCCTCACACTCAACTCCGCGTCTCTGGCGGCTGGCACCACGATCCCCGCGAACTTTGACCCCAAGGGCCTGGACTCCGAAGGGGCTGCAACTGACGCGCACGCCGATGGCCAGCCTGCGCCGACACCTGCCCCGACGGTGACGACTCCAGCGCAGCCCAACGCTCCGCAATCCGGCCCGCAGTCAGGGCCTCAGTCTGGCCCACAGAGCGGCACCGCGGCCCCCGAAAAGCCTGCCCTCGATGAGACTAACCATCCGGGCGAGGGTACTCCCGCGACGAGTGAGCTAGTGACTCCCAACGTGCCGCCCCTGGACCCTAACGCCCTCGACGGTAACGGCACCGGCGTGAACCCCCTCGACCCACCCAACACGGGCGACGGTGAGCCACTACAGCGCCCCGACAACACCAACGAGGGCCTGAGCAACAACGACGGCACCGGCAACCCCGTTGACCCCACCAAGCCAGTGGAAACTGCGCCGGGTGGCGCTACTACGGCTCCCACGGAAGACCAGTCGGTCGCGCCTACGCGCCCCGCTCTGCCCACGGATCCCGCGCCCGCCGCTGAGACTACTGCCCCTAGTGTGACGGTTGCGCCCGCAGGCGCAGACAAGTCCCCAACCGGCACCGCAACGGTGGCAGCAGCCAAGTCTCCGACGCTCGCGAAGACCGGCGCATCCTTCTGGCCAGTGGCCGGTTTCGCCGTTGGTCTCGCTGGTATCGGCGGCACCCTGCTGGGTGGTCGAGTCATGCAGAAAGCGCGCCTGCGCGTGAAGTAACAGGCCGCTCTGTTACGCATACGGCCCCGCCAATGGTCTCACTCAGGCCTTGGTGGGGTTTTGTGTCCCCAGAAACGCTTGTAGTGGGCACATTACAAGCCTTTGCGAGATGCAAGCCACGCCATGCTGTACGCGAATTGGGCGACCTGCCGGTCAGTATGATGGTTTCGCCCATCCGGCCCCGTAACTACAAGGGAAACATGAACATCACTGCAACACGACATACGCGAAAGGCTCTCGGCGCGCTCGCAATTCTGACCCTCGTCGGAACCAGCGTCGCCACCACGCAGCCAGCCGCCCACGCAGCCGCCCCCACAGGATACGAACTCTCCTGGAGCGACGAGTTCGACGGCTCCAATCTCGACACCTCCAAATGGGGATACGCCTACGGCTGCTTCGACCCGAGACTGAAAACCCAAACCCACTACACCGACAGCTCCGAGAACGTGAGCGTGTCCGGCGGCTACCTCCACCTGACCGCACGTCACTCGCCCACGCGCGAGAAGTGGAACAAGGAAACCCGGAAGATGGAAACCATCGACCGGACCTGCACGCGCACCGAGAACGGCCAGAAAGTCACCTACCCGGCCCCCTTCACCTCTGGCATGGTCCAGACCCGCGACGATAAGGGCAACGTCAAGTACGCCGCCTACGGCGACTTCTACGCCGAGGCCCGCATCCAACTCCCCGACGGCCCATCCTCGTGGGCATCGTTCTGGTTCACTGGTACACAAGGTGGCCCCTGGCCGGGGAACGGCGAGATCGACGCGGTAGAAGCAAAGGGGTACGACCCGAACTACCTCCAAGCGAACACGCACACGCCTCGAGCAAGCGACCCGTCGAAGTCTGAACAGCACCATGGGCAGCTCGGCGGTGACGGCACCAGCCAGACGCAGTTCCACGTCTACGGCGTGGAGAAGACCGGCGAGAAGATCACGTTCTACCTCGACGGCGTTCCGCGGCACACGGTCAACTACTCGGACATCGGTGGCGCTAACCCGTTCGTCGTGGACGGTAACGGCATGGTCATTCGCCTGAACCACATGGTTGGAGGCACCTTCCTCACCACTGATTCCGGCGACACGACCTACGTGGACGCAACCCCCTACGCGGACAGCTACATGGGTGCTGGATCGGACATGCTCGTCGATTACGTGCGCGTCTACTCGAAGAAGCCCACCGTCGAGGAACCCGAGGCTCCGGTTGTGCCCACGCCAGAGCCAACTACCCCGGTCAAGCCTGCGCTACCGACAGATCCCAAGCCCGCCGACCCGACACCGACAGAGCCAACCCCGGATGATCCTGTTCCGGCCACCCCCGCGCCAGCGGAGCCCACGCCAGAAACCCCAGCTCCAGCAGAGCCCACACCCGCAGATCCGGCCCCCGTGGAGCCCGCGCCGATTCCCTCCGCTCCGGCAGTGCCAGAAACACCGGCCACGCCCCCAGCGGATGACGCTGTAACCCCATCACCGGCAACACCGTCTCCCGCGACCCCGGCACCGGCACCGACTCCCGAAGCGCCCGCGCCCACTCCTGCTCCAACAGAGCAGCCCACCCCAGAAGCCCCCGCCCCTGCCCCCACAGTCGAAACCCCTGCGCCAAGCGCACCCACTCCGACCGTGGAACAGGCACCTCCAGTAAACCCTACCGATGGGGCTACTCCTGGTACCGACGGGGTACATGGGGCCGGTCCCTCTACGTCTACACCTGGGACCAATGGGGCGGTTACTGGTGGGGTACTCCCCGCTGGTACAGCCCCTACCGTTACGGCTACTACTCGTGGTGGTGACGGCACACTAGCGAAGACCGGAGCAGATGCGAACCTGCTCATGGGCGCACTGTCCACAGCGTTCGCCGGCATCGTCTTCGTCGCCATGCGTAAACGCCAGACACGCCAGTAACGCACCACAGCGCCTCTAGCACACACAGAACGCCCCAAGGGGGACGCAGACGCGCACTGCACCTCCTTGGGGCGCTCCCGCGTCTCCTGCGGGCCTCTACGGCTTACAGAGGGGACGCTATGACCCGCACATACCCTCCTATGACGGGAAAACTCATAGAACAAGGCCTCTATGACATAGAGACCCCCTCCTATGACATAGGAACAGGCCTCTATGAACGACTCACGACCATATACATGAGCGCCCCAGGGGGATTGATGATCCTTGTCCTGGGGCGCTCTGCTGGGGCGTGGCTACTTGGGGAGGTTGGTTCTCACGAGGAGGCCACGCTGGCCTGGCAGGGCTTTCTCCACGACCATGGCAGGCATGGCCACCCCGCGCTGACGGGCAATTTCCAGCATGTCCGCCGGGGTCAGCGCTGTCGCCAGGAGCTCGTGTCCGTCCACGAGGGAGCGGCGGGTCTTGTTGTCGCTGCCAGCCACGAAGTAGCGCACTGGCTCCCTCGAGGCGCGCACGTCCACCGTGAACTGGTCGAACACTTGCTTCCTGTCGTCCTCAAGCCCATGCGGCCACCAGGTATCGCCATAGCGCTTGTACATGCTGAAGCTCAGCGTCACACAGTCGGGGCCTTCGTCAACCGTGACCCTCACGGCTTTATCCTCGCCTGTGTGCGTGAATACTGTGGCTCCTTCGGCCAGTTTGTCTTCCTGGAGGTTGAAGAAACCAGCCGCGCCCTCGGGGCGCTGGAGGTACACGACCATGTTCTCGGTAATGTAGCCGGCTGCGTTGCCCTTGAAGATCACTGGATGGCCAGGCTTCACGTAGGCGCGCAGCCACGATAGCACCTCTTCAAAGGCATACTCAGAAGGCTTGGAGGACGTGAGGAGTGTGTTAACGTCCTCCACATCCAGAAGATCCGCTACATCTCCTCCGTCCCACCATGAAGGATGAACCTTCGCCACCTTAGCGACAGTGGCCGCAACCTCACGACGAGGATCCACAGGCTCCCCAAGAAGCTCACGCTCCCAATCAGCCAAACCCTCGGAATCGCCCGCAGCTGGCGCGGGGCCGTCAATCTGGGTGTACGCAGGCCAGTAGCCTTCTGCTACAGCAACAAATTCAGTGACAGCATCACGCACTTTCCCTACTTGCTGCACGAGTTCGGGGATCTCACTGATCGCCAGCATGTGCGAGCCTTCGAGACGCGGGTCGGTGCCAACCATCCTGTAGAACTCTCCCAACTCGTGAACACACGTTGCGCGCATCTCGTTGAGGTGAACTCGACGCGCGCCGGAGACGACAGGGAGCGCAACATCGCTTTGGCGAGCTGCTTCAACATCATCCACGCTGATGCTGGAACGGTAGTTCACCTTATAGGGGAACTTCGTGGAATCGTCCCATGCTTGCAGGCAGTATTCGATAGCGCCAAAGAAAAAGGCGTGCGGCACATGGCGGTCGGCCAGCACCACGTAATTGATTTTGTCTTCGATGCCAGCAAAAACGCGCTCTGCGTGTCGCTGTACCTCTTTTGCGTCAGTAATTTTTCCTACTGCATCAGTCCAGAACTTTGGGATCACGCCTCGCGTCTCGCGCCTAAGATCGACGAAATACTGCTTCATGTCGTCCATGCGCGCTTTACTAAAGTCCTCTTCCAGAGCTTTGCGCACACTTCGGTACATTACGTTAGTGGGAACGTTGAGGAAGAGCGGTGCACCGTCTTTATCGTACAGGCCCGCGCCTTCCTTGCGAGCCTCATCAGAAGTGCGCCATTCTATCGCAAACGATGCGCTCACCGTCTCGGTCTCGACGATGCCTCCAATGTTGGTGTATAGCTTGCTAGTGAACGTCTTTCCACTTAGCAGTGCAATGTTCTCCGAAAGGGTGCGGCCCCCATGCTCAAGTTTGCGCAGCTGCTCATCCTTGGTAGCCTCCCAATCGAGAACGGCCTGCAAGGCTTCACGCAAGATGGGCGTATCAGCTGTTGGCTCAGTCGCACGCAAACTCGGGACTTCCCTGTCTTCCTGCCTTTTCTCCAGCAAGAACGAGACCCTCTCAGAGATGTGCTTCTCTGCGATAACATTCGTCGCAGTAAGGAGGGCGGAGTCCTTCGGCTCAATACGCATGAGCTTCTGAATGTTTTTGACGACAATATCGTCGATGCCGCCATGGTAATCCTTGACGGGGAACATGTGGCGCAGGTTATCGTACACCTGGGATAGGGGGTTCCAACGGTCGTATTCGTCGTCGAGTTCCTTCACGCGCGTCTCGTACTCCACATCGCTAAGAGGCGGCAATTCGCCTTCGCACCAGAATTGGATCACCCTGTTTACTTGTTCCAGTGTGGGAGCATAGCTCTTAATCTGCCCGTCACAAGTGAACTCAACTTCGGACCCTTTTATGTTGTTGTTCTGGAGCGCGTAGTCCACAATATCGCTATTCCATTCGAGCAGGTCTGTAGGAAGGCTGTCATCGTAATACTCGTAGTCTTCTACTGCTAGGACATGGCGGAACGCTTCTTCACTTAGCGGACGGCTGGAAACATGCTCGCCGTCGCTAACGGAAAGCCACGCCTGTTGAAAGTCGCCGTAGGCGCTACCCATGCCACTGTTTGCACCAGGGGAAAGCGCCGCCTGGCGCGTGATACCGACCGTGATCGCTCCGCAGTCGTATGGGTAGAAGTAGATGCGCGTAATCACGTCGGCATCGACGTAAGCGGTTTCTGGGTGAAGTCTTCCATGGCGAGGCTTGAACGTTGGAAGTGTGATGATCTCGCGGATCTGCTCGTCCGTGATCCTGTTTGCTGCGTCTGGGCCTTGGAGGGTGTCGAGTAGCGTCTTTTCTTCTGTCATGCCAGTTTGGATGGCCTGGAGAAGATTGTCGGGGTTGTACATGAGGGTTCCTTTCAAGGGTTGTGTGGCGGCTACTGACTGTCAGTGCTGGTCGCTACGGTTCGAGGGTGAAGCGTTGTCCGTGCAGCATGAGCGCGTACTGTGCGAGTGTTCGCGCGGGCGTGTCGGCGGGCAGTAGGAGCGGTGGTTTGGCGATGGCCGTTTCGATGCCGGTCTCGGGGATGCCCAGTAGCCGGGCGTTGGCTCTGACCCAGGTGTGCCAGTGCGTCCACATTCGTTCGCACGACTGGGGCGACGGAACGGTTTCCCCTTCCTCCCACAGTTCTGCGTCGCGTGTGGAGCCCGCGCCGGTGATGTCGGCCCACACGGCCATGGGGGTGGCTGATGCTTCACGTAGGGCTATGATGACGGGACCGGGGAGGAGGCGCGCTTCGCGGACGGCTTGGAGGCGCAGCTCGTGTTCCTCGTGTGCGGCCTGATGGGTGCGGGCGAAGCCGTCGAAGATGACGCTGAGGGCTGCGAGCTTGTCGCCTTCCCGTTGAGCGGCTTCACGCACCCCGTACATGGCTCTGCGCCCGTCCACTGCCTCGATGTAGGCCAGGCATGAGGTGGCCTCGTCCTGCCTGAAGACCCTGCACGCCTCCTGCACGGCTTCCTCACTGTCGGCGACGGTGATGAGGTGGATGCTCTCACGAGACGGCGTGTAAGGGAGTATCAGGAGGACTGATGGGCGCACGAGGCGCTTCTGAGCGGCTACCTCCAGGTAGTTTTCGGCGGCGACGACTTCGGGAGTTCTCTCGAAGCGTGGGGACTGTGCCCACTCCTCAAGGGTGTCGATACAGTGGCGCGCGTGATCGTCGCAGGGGATGAAGTCTCGGAACCAGTACTCCAGGATCTCCCGCACGTCTCCTTTGCCGCTCACTTTGATGTGGTCTCCTGTGCCACGGTTCCACAGTTCGACGCAGAAGCTCCCGTTCGTCGCCTCCATGTCAGCCCTCCAGGCCGAGAGTTGGAACGTTGATGACCTTCTGTGTGAGAACGTGGAACCCCTTCGGTTGCTTGGGGCAGATCTTGTAAACGATGACCTTATCCACCGTGTACGGACCCTGGCCCATGACCTGCGTAATCAGCACGTCCAACGTGCAGCCGGTAGCGTCAAGGATGCTTCGAGCGCGCTGCGCGAGAGGTCGCAGCATTTCCTTGGTCAGCACATCGCTGGCGCGCACAGTCGTCCCCTTAACGTTTCCAGTGGAGATTGTTGCTCCAGCAACTCCCTCACTGCCATACATGATGATCTTCTTGAGGGCGTTCACGAGGCAGATGTGCGCTTCATTCCGACGCAGCGACTCAGGCTCGTTAACGGCATAGTCTGCGATCATCTGCTGCGCAGCAGGCTTCGACGCTTCGGGGCCACTGAGGCGCGCTTCGACTGCAATGTGGTACATGGCGTGTGTTCTTCCTTTCGGTTAGTCCTCGAAGCCGAGGGTGGGAATCTTATGTGTCATGGTGGTAACACCGTGACTGCGCGGCGTCCACTTGAAGGGGTCGATCTTGTAGGTGACGACCTCCGTGTAGGTGTGGCTGTGACTCTCAGGAGACGTGAAGACGGTGACATACACCTTGATGATGCGGGCGACCTTCGTGTCCACGAAGTGCTCCTTGAGAAGGTCGCCGATTACGCGCGCCTCCTCGCTGCCGAAGGTGCCGGATAGATGCGAGTGGGTTGCTCCCATGTCCACGCAGCACTTCTTATCTACCGTGTCGTCGGAAGCCTGGTAGATGAGATCACCAACGGAGACAAGGGGCGGGTATAGGAACTCACCAGCATGGACGGTGCGGTAGATGGTTTGTACTTCTCGCGTCTGAATAGCAACTTTCTGGCCTGCCTGATGGGCAGCTTCAGAGTTGACGATGCCTCCGATGAAGGCTTCAACCTGAAAACGGATCACGACGAGTCTCCTTTCGTTGCGCGTGTGCTCGTTGTGTGAGCGTTGCTGTGGCTACTTAGTGCGGCGTAGAACGATGACGTTCTTCGTTGGCCACGGCAGGCGGTCGATGTCGTAGAGGCGCTGGAAGTGCTCGAGGTAGGTTTCGTCCCACTCGTCGTATCCTCCCTCCGGCTCGTACTCTCTCCACCATCTGATTGCCGTGGTGAGCATGGAGTACGCCTGACTGTAGGGCTCTGTGGACTCTCGGGGGAGACTGTCGAGGCCCCATACCGAGTGGAAGGCGATCTCGTAGAGACTGGTGGGGTCTGCTTCGATCTCGCGGGTGTCCCAGTTGACGGGATGGGTGCACCTTCCCTTGAAGTGGACGATCTTGTTGATCGCGAGTGCCCCAATCCAGGTAAGGACTTCACGCATCGCGTCTTCGGACACGACCTTGAGAGACTTGGGATCCTCGTTGTCGATCTGGTAGTTCGGGCCTGCCCAGTCGCGGACGATGAGCACGCCGCCGGGGGCTGCGAGGTCGCGGATGAACTCCAGATCTTCAAACCAGCTTTCGCCTGCCAGGATCTCGTGCATGACGCTGGACAAGAACACCACGTCGTACCCGACCGCGCGCTCTTGGAGATCTTTCCGTGTGCGGAAGGCGGCTCCAGCGTCCCTCATGGCGGTCTCGACAGTGGTGCTGATGTCGTGGCACTCGTACACGCCGCCAGCGGCTTCGACGCGCTCGCGGATACCACCCTCAACGGGCATACCGCACCCGTAGTCGAGGACACGCGCCCCCGACGTGACGTAGGGTTCCAGAGCCTCCCACTTAGCGCCAAGCGACGCAGCCATGCGACGCACGTATTCCGGGCTCGTGAAGTCCAGGTAGTTGTCCATAGTGTTTTCTCCCTTGTTCGCGTGTGTAGCTGATTAGTGGTGCAGCTGATCGAGCAGGTTCTTCTGAGCAGCCAGAATCTCATTCACAAGTGACTGCGAAAAGCTGTTGACAGCTCTGAGCAATTCCTTCCCAACGCTCATTCGACGCTTGGATTCGTCGATCAGGTTCTTCAGGTCTTTCTCCACGTCCCATGTTGAGGGGAGGGATGAGATGTTCAGCGCGTAGCAGCTGCCCGGTAAGCCTGTGTAGGAGTTCACGGGCTTGTTGAAATTGCGCACGAACATCCGTCCGACAACCTCACGAGGGAAAGGCCGCATCGTCTCGTTAAGCGCGTGTCGGGCTTCTGATGCAGCATCATTCACTGCTGCATCATACTGGGACTCCCAGTCCCCTAAGAGCCACCATTCAGGGCCTCTAGTCATGTCAATGAAGAGTTCGAGCTTACCTTTTTGATGTAGCTTTAGCAGGGTTTTCCCTGTCTTGTTGGGGCGGTGGAGGAGGCGTTGCAGCTCAGCGACGAACGCGAGAACCGCACCTCGCTCTTGAATCATCTGCCCTAGGAGGATCCCCTCCTGCGCCCATTCCTCAAACCTGTCAGCAGCGTGGAAGTAGTCGCGAGCTAGGCGCGAGAGGTTCCGCTGAGTCTCGTAGTCGAAGCGACGGAAAATAGGCTCTACGATCTGCCCGCTCGGATCATCAAAATAGGCCGTAAACTCCCGACGATTCTCTCGGACGCGGGGAAGCAGATCAGCAACCTTGCGGGCTATTTGTTCCCCACCTCGATACGCTTCGATACCGTTGGTGATGAACTGGTCGGCGTAGCCAACCTTCGCGAGGTTCACAATGCTTTCCGACAGGCTGGAGGCAAGCTGGTCGATGTAGTCATTATCGGCAGTCATTCGGGACTCTCCTGTTAGCGTTCGTTGAGTAGTGCTTGGGCATGGGCCATGATGCGCACGAGCGCGTCGATGCGGGCTTCTGGCGTTGCGGTGGGGGTGCGCCAGGTGTTCCAGTCGTCAGCGCTGCCGTCTTCGGCGTTGTAGGCGTTGAGGGCTCGTGTGAGCACCTGGTAGTGGCCCTCTCCCGCGAGGGCCGTGGTTTCGGCGCGTAGGACGGTTGCTGCGGCTCCCAGGAGGATGATGAGGTCTGCGGGGGAGTGCAGGGGGTCGCCGTCGAGTTCAGCGTCCGAGTACACGCTGAGGAGCTGGCGTTCTGCGTCGATGGCCGCGGGGGTGAGGGGTGCTCGGTCGTAGCGCCATGCGATCTCCTGGTCGAGAAGCCCGGATCCGATGATGACGGTGTACGTCGGGGTTTCCTCAACGGTGGGGGTGTCAGTTGTTGTCGGCATGGTGTGCATCCTCCTTGATGTAGTCCTGAGCGACGAAGGTACCAACGAGAGCGATGATGGCAACCACGAGGGCGATGCCCAGGCCGGAGTCCCATGCGCCTCCGTCGCCGGTGGCGGTCGTCCAGATGAGGACGTACAGGGTGACGGTGAGGCTGACGAGAGCGCCCGTGACGAAGGCGTAGGCCTGTGACTTCATTGTTGTGGTTCCTTCTCTGTTTGTTTTCTGGGTTGATTGGTAGTCTAGTCGGTTTTATTGCGTCCGCAAGCGTGTTGACCTCATTACTTGGTTAAGTAGATCACATAAGAAGGTGGGGAGGAGGACACAAAAACAGGACCGGCCCAAACCCACACGGAGAGGTTCAGGCCGGTCCATAACCCAGAAAGCGGAAGGAACCCGAAGGCCACCGCCAGAACGATCATACAGGCAAAACGCCCGCATAGTCCACTCACAGGCCCCACTTCCACCACTAAGGGCTACCTGGCATACAAACGCATACGCATCCTGTCTTTCGCTACACAGGTGTCCATGAACGAAAGGATGCTCGCCTTCGAGCCGACGCGCATCCCCTCCTGGTGGCAGTACCGTTCGTAGTCGCGGCGTCCAGTGGTTTCACAGTAGTAAGTGCTCAACCCAAGGACCGCACTACGCAAGTCGCCGTCCCCAAGGTCAATGCTGTCCGTTCCTAGGGGCTGGTGTCGCCCGTCGAGAGAAAATATGCCGTGTCCGTAGCTGTTTGTCGTGTACCTGACTTGTGTGGGGTCTGATTCAGTATGTGGCAGGTCTTCATTTTGGAAGTTCCAGCCCCAACACCAGTGCCCCGCTGGCATCTGGTGCGCATTCAGGCCTAGTGCCTGAGCGACAGTTTCGCTGTCCACGAGATTGAACCACGTGGCGATTGCTTCGAGCTCACTCTTGTTGAAGTACATGGTCTTTTCCTTTTTGTTTCGAGGCCGGTTAGCCCTACAGGACTCCACCCTCGTAGAAGTAGGCCCTGTCATTGCCGAACCAGATGGAGTAGTCGATGTGGCTGGGGCGGCGCATCAGCTTCTCATCGCTCGCGTAGACCCCTCGGATGGGGAGAGTGAACCAGTTGCCTCCAATATCTCTCCGCGTTTCTGTTTGAAGTTCCTGAGCCCAGATTGTCTTGGCTGTTGCGCGGACGACCTCGTAGTACTTGTCGCCTGCTCGGAGGATGGTGCCGACGGGCATGACTGGGGCGGTAGGTGTTGTGGTAGCCATTGCAGTTCCTTTCGTTGGGTGTTAGCTGTCGTATCGGAGGTCGGTTAGTCCTACCAGACAAAGCCCGCGTAGACGTAGGCTCTGTAAATGCCGATCTTGACGAAGCCGTCGGTGGGGTTGCAGCGGTACATCATCTTCTCGTCGTGCAGGTAGGCTCCTCGGATGGGAACAGTGGCCCAAGAGCCACTAGGTGTTCTCCCTGTTCTTGTTTGGAGTTCCTGGACCCAGACCGTCTTTGCTGTCGCTCGGATGACCTCGTAGAACGAGCGGTTCATTTGGAGGATCGTGCCAACAGGCATGGCCTGGGGTGTTGCGGTAGCCATTGGGGTTTCCTTTTCTATTCAGGCTTGTATGCGATGTCCCTGTATGGGTGGAGGGTGGTGTTCTCGTCGGGGCGGATGTGTCCCGTATTGTCGATGCGGCGCATGATGACATCGCCGATCACGGTTGAGCGGCTGATCGTCGGCGGCGCGGTTCGTGAGTGAGTGACCTCGAGTTCTTGGAGCCAGAGGGTTTTCTCGGTGCGCTTCACGACCTTCCACGCGCGCTCGCGCGCTGCGGACCAGTAGATCGTGCCCACTGGTGGGAGAGTGAAGCGGTCTCGCATGTGCGACATGTCGTCTCCTTCTTCGACTAGCTTGCTGGCCTGTAGATGTCGCGGTACAGATCCACGTACACGCCCTTACGGACGCACAGGCACGCATCTTGGAGGACTCGGCACTGACGTAGGGGGATGTCCGTGCGGGTCATGCCGAGTATCGGCTTTCCTTCGGTATCGGTGACGAGCTGGCGTAGCCACACGGTTTTTTCGGTGCGGCGTTCAACCTGCCAATACTCGTTATCGCGGAGGGCGGCGCGCCAGCCGTGGTGGCGTAGTTGGTAGATGGTTCCGACTGGCGGTGCAACGAGTTCGCGTTTTGTCATGGGCTTGTTCCTTTCTTTCGCGGGTAAGCGAATACTATCCGCGTTTCCCGTGCGTGCATGTAGGCGCACCGACACTGCGGGCGGCCACCGCTTCATGCGACGTTCGGTTAATGGTGGTATTCGACGGTCGCGACTCGACGCAGGTTGAGGCCGGGTTGCTCGTTCACGAATCGCGTGGGGAGGGGCGTGCCGGGGAGGTATCGACGCTTGTTGCCGTAAAGGTGCTGGTTTTCTGCGAGGAATCGCGCGTCTTGGGGTGTGATGGTGTCTTGAGTTTCCTGGTGTCGCTTGCGCGACCAGTTACCGGACGGCGTGCGGTATTCGATCCAGCGCGTGTAGGTTGCGCTGGTGACGTTTCTGAGGGCTTCGTCAATGGTCATCATGGTCGGTTTTTTCCTTTCATGCGGCGTTCGATCTCCTGGAAGATCTGGGCGGTTCCTTTGGGGGCGCGCGTGTAGGTTTCGTCGATGTGGATGTTGGTGCCGTCGGCTCGTTTGCGCAGGCCGCTTTGTGTGTATATCCAGGAGCCGCGAACGAGCGCGTACTCGGTGACGGTCCTGTGGGTGCGTTTGTCGATCCAGTGCGTGTAGGTGACGCGGACCTTGCGCGGGGCGGCGGTTTTCGCCGCTTGGGCTTTCTGTTGGCGTTGCAGCCAGTACAGGTAGATGTCGTGTACGTCCTCGGGCGTGTAGGTGTCCTCCCACTGGTCGATTCCGGGCCGGTAGAACTCGGTCTTGTTGTAGAGCTTCGACGTGTGGTGCCACTCCTCGGCTACGAGGAAGTACTCTCGCAGGAACTCGAGCGGGTAGTCGTCGAGCTGTAGGTACGCTCGAGCGTTCGCGGGGAGCGCGTTCAGGATGTCGGCTTTGCTCCACTTGGACCTGGGGCGTAGGCCGCGGTCGTATGCGTCGATGGCATTGTTGCTCATCGAGAAGTCGTCAGCGTAACCGGCCATGAGTCACCACGCTCCCGCGCTGTAGCCCATGGAGGTGAACGACGCGGGCGGGACAGGGAGGCCGTCGATGCAGGCCTGGCACATGAGTTGCCCACCTCGTTCGCGGACGATCTTGTAGGCGTTCACGGCGGTCGTCCTGAACGTGTGGGCGTTGATGCACCACCAGGTGTAGGTCTTGGTGGGGTCGCACTCGAGGATGGGTTTGTCCTCGCGCCAGTACGGCAGGAGCACGCTTGCGTCCACGTAGGGGATCTCGGTGTTGTCGGCGTTGTTGCTCATAGTGGGAACCTGTTTCCGTATTGGCCGTTGACGGCCAGGTCGAGGCCGTCCTTGAGGATGCGTTCTGCGTAGTACGTGGGGCGACCGTGCTCACCTGTGTACGTGGGGCAGGCTCCGCTGCCTTTGGGGCCGACCGTGATGAGGGCGCTCGAGCGGGCCCTGCTGGGTAGGTAGAGGCCCCTGGGGGTGGCGCGGGGGCGGGGGCGTTTCCCGGAGTGGCTGAGCCAGGCTGAGGTGTCGTCGTAGCCTAGCTGGAGCTGGTGGTAGTCGCGGATCTGGGAGATGAGGAGAGCTGTGAGAGACACGTTCTCCGTGAGGAGTGTGCGCAGGCGCGAAGTGGAGAGCGCGTCGGGGCTTCCCTTTTCGATGAGGTAGACAGCATCCGGGTACAGGAAGTCCATGCGGTACTCGTACTGCTTGCCGGGTTTGATGTAGTTGGCGAGGAGGGCAGTGAGGCCGAGCTCGCGTGGGGTGCCGATCTGGAAGATGTTTGTCCACGTCAGGATGAAGTTGCGGGATGTATCTAGGATGCGGACGACGGTTTCAGGTTGCCCGTCGTGGCCAGCCCACCGGATGCCGGCACGCTGGGGGTGATGGCTGTAGCCTCGTTGCATGTTGCCGTTGAGGAGGTCTTCGAGGGGGCGGTGATTGTGGGGGATGTGATCGTGGTACACGGTGGGGCCTTTCAGGCGTAGTGGGAGATTCCGACGGATCCGATCTGAACGCCGTTACGGTCGCGGATGGGTTCGCCGGGGACTCTGATGTCCGGGCGGTGGTAGATCTTGAGGGCTTCAGCGGCGACACGGGACACGATGATGAACACGCCAGGGATCGGATCGGGCAAGCCGATGCACTGATCTGGGTGGTTGACGTTCAGGGTCTCTGGGATGCCGGGGAAGGTCTCGGGGAGTGGCTGGTATTCGTCGGGGACTCGGACGATGGTGCCTGATGTTGGGATGACGCACAGAGGGGTCTGCTTGTCGTAGGCGTACATGGTGAGCGCGTGCGGAGTGCCGTTGATGTAGACGACCCCGTTGTCGGCGGCGACACCGACGAGGGGGCCGACGCTCGTGTTGATCGTGACGTTGCGCAGCATGTGGCTGTGTCCTTTCTGGCGGCTTACTTGGTGAGCGTCGTAAACCAGGTGGTTTGGCCGTTTAGGAGCGGCTTCGCCTGTGTCGCGTCGAGGACGGTGACGGGTGGGGGCGTGCGGTTGGAGCCGGGACTGCTGGCGGTCGCCGCCGCCCACGCTGCTTGGTAGTTGTCGTCAGGCTGGCTGGGGGTGCGGTATCCGGCGACGTAGAGGGTCGGGGTTGCGCCGAGGGTGGCGAGGTCGAACATGGACGCGACAGGAGCGCTGGGGGTCTGGTTCCACGGGTAGACGAGAGCGGCGATGTCCCACCCGTCGGGGAGGTTGCGGACCTGGAGATGGTTGTCTGCGTCAAGGCTGCGGAACATGGCCTCCCATGTGGCCATGGAGGCGTTGGCGGTGACCATGTTCGTCACGTTGTCTGCGTCCGGGGTTCCGGCGCTCATGTGGGCGACGTAGAGGACAGGGGTCGCGCCGTCAGAGAGGAACACGTACCCGTCGAGGCTGGCGGGGCAGTCGGTGGGGGTGTCGGTGAGTGTGGGCGCGTAGGCGACGGGGTAGATGCCGGTCTTGAGGTACTGGTAGCGGCTAGTGAGCGCGTCTTGGACCTGTGCGCGCTGGGAAAGGCAGGTGTCGTGGTAGGTGACATTGCTGGTGTCCCAGGCTGCGCCGTCAGGGAGGGACGGGAACAACGTCCAGTCGGTTGTGTCGCCGTTGGCTGGTTTGTCAGTGCGGGTCTTATCGAGGCCTCGTTCTGACCGGCGAGTGATGTCTTCGACGTGAGATTGAGCTTCCTGGTATGCGTCACGCTCAGGGTTGAACGCTCCGGCCAGGTGCATCACGATAGCGGCGATGACGAGGACGAGGAGGATGAGAGCTGCGGGGATCGTGAATACGGCTGCTGTGCGGGCTTTCTCCTGCCCTTCTTCGCTCTCGTAGTCCCATGAGTCGATGGCGGCTTCTGCGCGCTTGTAGGGGCTGCGGGGGAGTCTCATTGCACGTCTCCTACCGTCTCGTACTGAGCGTCGTACTCGTCCATGGTCATGGCTTCCCAGTCGCCCCACCCGTGGGGGCCTTCGACGATCACGTCGCCGGGGCGCGCAGCGAGTCCCGTGTTGTGGCCGAGGGACAGGTAGTAGCCGTGCTGGTCGCGGTTCAGGGTGAACGACTGGTAGTACTTCTCTGCGAGTTCTTGGATGGATGCTTCGGTGACGAAGAAGGCCGTGTAGTCGGCATCTTCGCGTCGAACTGCGTTCACTACATGGACCGCAGGACGGGTGGCTTGCGGGTTGGCGATGGTGAGGAGTACGTCGGCGTGGCATGGCTTGTTGCTTGGGCACCAGCACATGAGGTCGTGTCCGGCGAGGTTCTTGCGGGCCTGGCGTGCGACTGCCTGCCCGTCTGGGGTGGAGCGCAGCCATTTGGTGAACAGGGCGACGGCCTCCTCGTGGGTGGCGACGATCCCCGGCTGTGGCGCTGCTGCGGGGTCTACCCTCCACGGGTTGCCGTAGATGCTTCCCCTGCCGACGTAGACGGCCCCGGCGGGGGCTTTCCATCCGCGAGTGCGTTGGCGTTGGATGCGCTTAGGGCTCATAGTGTGTCTCTTTCTGTCGGGGCGTTGACGGCTCCCAGGTAGCGGGTGATGAGGCCTCGGTGTTGGGGGTGTCGGGTGATGAACTCCCAGAGGTTGCTCGCTGCTGCCGAGTGGGTGGAGGCGTTCTCGATCATGACGGTCAGGTTCACGCCTTCGCGTTCGTACCGCTTGGTGAGGGCCTGCATCTCTCGGGCGAGTTCTGCATCCTCGTCGTAGATCCCGAAGTGTCGATCAGGCTTGTACGCTTCGGGGGCACGGTTGATGAGCTCGTGTTCTGTGAGCCCGTATGCGGTAACAGCGAGGGGACTACCGTCACTGGCGTGATCGGCCAGGAGGGGAATGTCGCGCTGCCACATGCTGCGTTTCCTGTGCCCAGCGTTGACTGCGACGGTGCGCGAGTAGGCTGCGGCGTTGAGCTTCACTGCCTTGTCGGGGTTCGCGAGGAAGCTGGTGATGATCTCGACGGTTGGAACGTCAACATGCTTGGCGATGGTGTCGATGTCAGCGAAGATGCCCCAGACCTGGTGGTGGCTGGGGCGACGCACGCGGGGGAAGTACTTCACGCTGCCTTCTTTGCGACTTGCTTGAGGCGCTGTTCGCGTAGGAAGTCCTTGAGCTTGGTCAAGTCGCACACGGCGGGTTCAGTCGCGTTCATGACGGTCCTCCACTGTCGTAGTGGTACTGGCGGCTGTGGGGCGGGCGCACGCAGCAAGGATGAACAGGTTCACGCCGGGAACAACCGCCAGGAGCGATAGCGCCCAGTGGTAGCCCGCGTCAACGAGCCTGCGGCTTGTGGCGGCGAGGAACGGGAATGTCTGGACGATGAGCCAGACCGAGAACCCGAGGATGAGGGGGATTGCTCGAGCGATGGCTTCGTGGCGGTTGTGGAAGAAGTCGCCGCGGGTGGTAGCGACATAGATGAGGCCGGTTGTCCACCACCACCACACGATCAGGGTTGTGGCGGCGTAGAAGCCTGCGGCGGGCCAGTAGTCGCGTCGGCTCATGGGGGTAGCAAAATCAAGAGCTTGCGTGTAGAAGTTCTTGACGATGGAGCCCGCTCGTTTGAGGGCGGGTGGGATGGGGATGTCGGTGACCTGTACGTCTGGGTCGAGGTCTGGGTGCTTTGTCATGGGTGTGGTCTTTCTGCGCTGTCTGGCTGGTCGGGTTCGTCGGGCATGATGCTGACGTATTCTTCGGTTTCTCGCGGTGCGTTGAGGAGGGCCTTGGCTTTCGGGTTGGCTCTGATTGTTACTTCGACGACGGGCTGGGGAAGACGGTCGATGCCCTGCCACATGAGGGGACGGATCAGGTTCCGGTACTTCTCCGGCTGATGACCTTCCCAGAGGATGCGCGCGATGATGGGTGAACGCACCTGGAAGATGACCGGGTACTGGACTTTCTTCGCGAGCGCCGGGAGAGCGAGATTAAGTTTCGCGAGGAGTTCCCCAGTGCGGCTGACGTTCTCCGCGTCGGATGGGCGGTATGTGCGCCACCAGACGGGTTCCTTAACGCCCTTGATGAACAGGGCGACGCACGTGTGCCCGGCGGCGTTCGTGTAGACGCTGATGAGGTTGCGGGGGGTCTTGCGGGGTGTGGTCACTTCTTCTCCAGTTGCTTCCAGGTTGTCGTGAGGTCTTCCTCGAACTCGAGGAGGGTTTCGTACACGCGGCCGGCGTGTAGGGATACCGTGTCATTGGGGATTGCGAGGCGGGCTTGCACGTAGGGCACACCACCATCCTTGATGGGCTTGTAGGCTCGCTCGAGCGGCACGTCGTCAGCGAATAGCGCTTCAGCTTCATCTTGGCCCACGTGGGGGAGATGCGGGAGGGCAACGAACTCAGCCGGTGTCAGGTCCGCGAGCGCGACTGCTTTGCTGATGTCGTCCGCGAGCGCAGGGTCCGCGCCTTCGTAGAGAGGTTCCCCTAGCTGCACGGTGAGGATCGAGAGCGGGTTGCGGGTTCCGGTCTGTTCGACGTACCTGTGCAGATCGTCAGGGCTGACGGTCGTCACGCCGATTCCTTGCACGACGTGGCGCGCGTAGTCCTCGATCTTTGCGGGGCAACGCGGGTTCACGCAGGTGATGAGCGTGAGGTCGATCCTGGATGCGAGGGGCCACTCGCATCGCGGGCACTGCGCGGGGAGTGCTGATGCGAGCTTGGGGGCGACGCTGCGTAGGCGTTTGGCGACCTCGGTGATGAGGGGCACCGGCTCACTCCTTCCTGTGAGGGGTTTTGTCACCCTCATAGTTTATCGCATTTTGGGGCAAAACCACGGGAAACTGCCCGTTGTAAGCATGTTTCGGTGCGTGGAAAACCCCCTGCCGTTCCCAGAGTGAGATCCGGCAGGGGGCAGTAGTGATCGCGTGGGCTTAGAGCCAGGATGTTGGCAGGCCTCGCTTGGCGAGTTCATACTTGATGCGGTCGGCGACTTCGCGCGCAAGGGCGAGATGCGGACTGTCGGCTCCGTAGCGGTCTCCGATGTCCTTAAGACGGTCCTCCATGCGGATGGGAGTGCCGGTTGGGGAGGTCGTCATGTCGGCGGCGTTGATAATCAGGAGCTCATCATCCATGTAGCCGACGGTGGGGTCTCCGTGATCGTAGACGGCATCTGCTGCGACTCCCAGGCCGATGAGGACTCTGCCGCCTGCGTGAGCGTGATCGTTGGGGTCGAAGGCGTATCCAACGTCGTGTAGGAGCCCAAAGATGTAGAGCTCGCGCGCCCGATCCTCGGTCTTCCCGAAGATGGTCTTGGCGATCTCGTAGGCGCGGTTCGCTGTGGCGTTCATGTGGGCGAGGCGGCTGGGAGTAAGGGGGGTGAGGGTGGCGGTCATGCGCGGGTTCCTTTCGGGTTGATGTGAGCGCGGATGTGGTCGAGGCTGACGGGCTGGTAGGCCCATGCGTCCACTCCGACGTTGATGTCGAAGTATCCCCATTCGGGGCGGTTGGGGGTTTGGTCGTGGGTGTGTCCGTAGAGGAGGACGTTGGGCTCGTCGCGGGTGAGTGAGTTGCTGTAGAGGACTTTCGGGTCGAAGGCGTTGGATGAACACTCGGCGGGTACGCCTGTGTGGGCGACCATGTTGGCGACCTGTCTGGACGGGTAATGCGACAGGATGAGCGTCGGCATGTGGGCGACCTGGAGGACCATCGAGTCGGTGATCGTTGAGAACACTTCCGCGAGGCGCAGTGTCGCCCACCTGGCCTTCGGGTCGTGGTTGCCGCGGATGAGGTGCATGTGCTTGTAGCCGACACGCTTGGACACTGGGGCCAGGAGTGCGACGGCATGGTCGATGTCGCGTTTCCTGCCGAGTGAGAGGTCACCGAGGATGTAGAGGTCGTCCCCGGATTGGAGGCAGCGTAGGAGGTTGCTGACGATAGCCTGGTCGTGCTGTTCGACGCTGCACGCGCCACGGTGCACGATGGCGACGTTCTCGTGGCCGAGGTGTAGGTCGCTGGTGAACCAGTGCGTCATGGGCGAGCGCCTTTCGTGCTTTCGTATGCGGCGATGATGCTGTCGCGTAGGGCGGTGTAGAAGTCTCGGTTGATGGGGTGGTAGACCTCGTAGCGTCGCCCTTTGGAGTGGTTGTACTGTGAGGGCATTCGGAGGCTGTAGGTCGAGTCTGGTTCTCTGATGAGGCGCATGTCTGTGATGACGAGGAAGTCGCCGATGTAGGCGGCTGCTTCGCAGAGGAACCCGCGTGTGGTTTCGTCGGGAATGTGGGTGATCTTTACGCGCGTGATTTCGGGGGTCATAGGTAGAGCCGTCCTTGTCTGCTGACGATGTTGCCGACGCGGATCTGCTTTTCGACGGCGGCGCGTGGGAAGTATCGGATGGTGTCCTCGAAGGTTGCGCCGGGGTGGGCGCGTAGGAACTCGTTGATGGTGGCGGGCGCTTCGTACACGGAGTCCGTGACGGCCCCTGTAGGCGTGTGTACGGCGCGAACAGGGTTCGATGCTACCTCTGGGGCTTTGGTACGCCCTGTTGCACTCTGTGGGGCTTGCTGAGTGCGACGGCGACGCTCACCACCATTATCACGACGAGAGCCCTTGCTGCCCGTCGCCTTGGTCTGTGTGACACGGCTGCGGGTAGCCTTCCGGTCGGGAGCACTTGGCGCTGGCCGTTGATGGTTAGGATCAGCACTCATGGCCTCCAGTTCAGAGTCAGGGAAGCTGCTGACGAGAGCCGTGAGGGCATCGCCAGTCAGGGGCGCTTCGCCCTGGATCTTCCGTAGTGGCTCGATGTACTCCGAGCGGGTGGCTGGAGTGATGGGGCGGGGGTGGGAGAGGAACGCGAAGCCTTGCTCTCGTTCTGTCTGCTCGAACTCGTCGAACATCTCCTGCATGAGGGCTTCGTAGTCACCGCTGCCGATCACCCGGTTCTGGTGGTAGGTGGTTTGAGCGGCTTGGAGCTGCTGTGCGACTTCGGGGTCGATGTCCAGGATCATGATTCGCGTCTCCTAGAAGGTGTCCCAGAAGGACTTGCGGTCGAGGTTGGCGCTTTCCTCACGGCTTAGTGCTGGCGGTTCCGGCTCGTCACCTGTGTCGTCACCCTGGAATGCCGACTGGAATGGATCGTCACCCGCCGGAGTCTCCTCGCGTGCGGGAATCATGTCGGTGTCGTCCTGGTCGCCGAAGGGGAAGAAAGCGTCGGTCTCTGCCGGGGCGGGCGTTGAGGGTGAGCTGTCTGCGTGCGCAGCGCCGATCCGGTCGAACATGGCCTTAGTGCTGCTGCGCTTCCTACCAGAAGGACGCGGGGCTGCTGGAGCTGGCCTCGGCTCGGGAGCCGGGGGTTCGGCCTCCTCGTTAACGGGGTCGAGCTTGTCCCAGTAGTGGCCGATGTAGGACTCGAGGCGTTCCATGCCCTTCGTGTCGGGGGCGAGGACTGCTGCTCTCAGGTACGTGGGTGCGCCGTCGTTGATGTCGGCGATGCGCACTGCCACGTCGCCAGCGTTGGAGAGCTTGTAGGGGAACTCGCTGGCTGAGTTCAGGCCGAGGTTTTCGGCGGCGCTCGCGTCGCTGGCTGACTTCGCAGTGATGCGCACGGAGATCAGCTCAGACACACTCTTGGGGATCACGTCGTTCTTCACTCGGTGGGGGATGAAGATAGCGCGCATACCCAGGGCCGGGAACTCGGACACGAACCGCTCGATGAGCTCACGGTATTCGCGAGCGTCTTCCTTGCCCATGGCGTTGGCGAGGGACATCATCTCATCGAGGACGACGTACAGAAACGGGAAGGTAACTTCGGGATGGTCACGTCGGAACTCGAGGACATTGACGTACCCGTACTGCTGCATGATGTTCTTGCGGCGCGGGGCTTCAGTGTTGACGAGGTAGCGGAGCATGTCGATCACCGAGTCCACGGTGTACTCCTTGCGGCGCACGTGCGGCAGGTTGTAGTTGGCGTACTCGCTGATCTGGTTCTTTGGGTCGCCGATGTAGAGGTGCAGGTCGTTGGGGCTCATGTAGGCGCACATCTGGTTGAGGATGAGCTTGACGATCCAGGACTTGCCGCTTCGGGGCTCGCCGGAGACGACGATGGCGGGGGCTTTGAGGAGGTCCACGGCCTTGACACTGCCGTCTCCGGTGGTTCCGATAACGACGGGCATCTCGGTCTTGGGGTTGCGCACGAACTTCTGCGTGTCGGGGGACGCAGCGTACATGTCGGCGAGGGAGATCATGTCGATCTTGGCTCCCTTGTAGATGCTGATGAACGCGCGAGAGCCGGACTCGGCGCTGGTGGCGTAGGCGTTGGGGTATTCGAGGTTGCCGTTGTCGTCGTACTTGTAGATGTTGACGACTTCATCGGCGATTGCCTGGGTCTTCATGCGTGGGGTGCGGCTGATCGTCAGCTTGAACATGAAGGGGTTTTCGGAGGCATCCTTGAGGTCGGGGAGGAGATCGTCGCGGGTGCCTACCTGCTTGGCTGCGTCGCGGATGAGCTCAGCCCAGATCGCCCATTCCTTGCTGCCTTTACGGAGGTTGCGCATGTCTGCGAACTTGGGGCTGATGGACGGTAGGCCCTTCGTCAGGGTCTCGTAGATGAACTGGCGAGTCTGGGTGCCCTTCTGCATGTTCAGGTTCTCAAGGTCGGACTCGAGGGAGTCGTAGTCCACGTCCTCGGCGGGTTCCTCGTCGGGGATGAGGTCGTTCCAGTCCCAGCTGTCCGATTCCTGCTCAGGCTCAGGGGCGGGGGCGCTCGCGGGTTCAGGCTCGTCGAACACGGGGAGGGGCTGCGGCTCGATGACGGGGGCGGGTTCCGGCTCAGGGGCGGGGCGGCGCAGCTGCTCGCGCACGTCGTCTTTCTGGTCGATGATGTAGCCGCCGGCGAAGGTTGCGATGCCAATGAGGGCGGAGACGGCTGCGCCGACGAAGATGTAGTAGCCGACTGCGAGCGCTGGGAGGAAGTTCGACAGGAGCCACATGCCCGCGCCCACTACTGAGATAACGCCGCTGGTCTTCATGGTGGCGGCTCCCATGCCGCTCACGGACGCTGCTGTGTGGGTCTTCGCTGCGACCACAGCGGCTTTCGTGAACTCATAGGAGTTGCGCCCGGCTTTCGACGCTGCCTGATGTGCGGCCTGGCTGATAGCCTCGGATGCTGTCTGCGGCTGCTGCCCAGACTGGCCGAAGGCGGCGGGCGGCGGGCCCTGCTGCCCGAACGAGGGAGAGAACGGGTCAGTGGACGGGCCACCGAACGGCGACGGAGAGGGCGCGCCGAAACCGGATCGGGAGGAACCGAAGGGGTCATTGCCGCCGCCACCGAAGGGGCTATCGAACGAGGATGAGCGCGACGGGCCACCGAAGGGGTCGTCGAAGGAACTGCTGGACGGGCCGGAGTCCATGCCCCAGATAGACTCGTCACCCATGCCGGGCGCGAACTCGGGTTCCTGGTTGCGTGCGTTGAAACGTGCGAGCGCGTCGTCGCCGTTGGTGGGGATGGCCATAACCGTTTAGGCCTTTCTGTGAGGTTAGCGGACGGTGATGAGAGCAATGACGAGGGCGATGGCTGCGACGATGCAGGAGATCGCGTGAAAGCCGTTGCGGTACTTCTCGTCGAGGTCTTTGAGGGAGTGGACTCCGACGTTGGTGAGGATCAGGAGCATGGTGAGGATTGACCAGATCATCGGTTCGCGTCCTTGTACTGCTCGCGGATGTAGGTTGCCACGTCAACGCCGTCGGTGTTGCGCAGGAGGTTGTCCAGGTCTTTGTCGATGGACACGAGCCACCCGCTGTTCTGCGCGGGGTAGCGCTGGATGGTGAGATCGAACGTCACATCACGCATGGGAGCGTCACCTTCTTGCGGGCCGGTGGTTTGGAGGTGATCGACGGCCTGCTGGTAGGAGTTGGTGATGTACGTGTAGACGTACTGATCCCCCTTGCTCGTGTCGGCCTCGCCCTTGTTGTAGTCGCGGAGGTTCTGGAAGATCGTGTCTCGGTCCTTGTTCCAGAAGGTCTTGTTGGTGAAGTCGAGCATCTTGGCGCGCACCGTGTAGACCTGCTTGTCGGTGGAGAAGTTCGCGCCACGGGTGACGGACTGGACCTGTAGGGACAGGAGACCGAGGCGGTAGCGGTCGCGCTGGTACTGGTCCTTGTAGTCGGTGCTGGAGGCCGTGTCGGTGTCGAAGAAGTCCGCGTAGGTCGTCGTGACGGAGGATCGACGCGAGTTAGCTTCGGCGGTGGTGAAGTCCAACGTGTTCAGGGCACGCAGGTAGGCGTAGGCAACCTCATCGGGAGGGGTGTCGGGGTTACCGAGGGAGAGGAGGGTGCCGTCCACGTCCCAGATGAACCCAGACTTCGGGGTGCCGTACTTCTCGCGCAGGGTGGGCTGCTGGTTCATGAGGAGCTGGTCAACGCCGTCAGGGCCCGCAGACTCGGACGCGGATGGGGTGGAGCCGGACTGCGCGAGGGCGCGGACTCTCTCTTCGTTCGCGCGCGCGGATGACGCTGAGTGCGAGAACCAGTAGACCACGGCGATGATGAGGACGAGGAGGACGGGGAGGATGATCTTCCACTTGGTGCGCACGACCTTGATGACGCGCTCAGAAGCGGTGAGGTCTTCCTCCTCGTCACGCATGTTGTCGGCCACTGCTGCCTGCTGTGGGCGTGGCGCGGGACGGGGGGCGGGTGTGGGGGCCTGCTGGCGCTGTGGGGGGCGCTGCTGGCCGGAGGGGGAGGCCGTAACCTTCATTTTCTCTCCCTTGGTTCTGGTTCTAGCTGGTTAATTGAGGGCTGAGAAGTCCCAGCCGTCCGAGGCGGGTGCTGCTTCTGTCGGCGGTTCGACGGCGGCTTGTTGTGTGCGTCGTGAGCGTCGGCGTAGCGGTGGCCCCTGTTGGAGGAGGTTGTCGATCTCGCGTTGGAGGTCGTCGGGATCCTGGAACGCTGTTGCGCCACTCGAGGCCTCCTCAATGGCGGTGTCCTCGACTGCTTCGACAGAGCCGGTCTTGAACAGTTCAGACTGTGCGATGCCGTCGGGGAGCGCCACCTTCCCCAGGGTAACCTCTCCGGTGGAGAGCTTGATAACGAACGCGCGTTTGTAGGGTGATTCTGGACCGTCTTCGGATGTTTTGCTGGTTGCTGTGGCAAGTAGCGTGAGTTCGTCCTTGAGGTATTCGATACTGAGTCTTTTAGCGAGTTCGTTGCGAACACTCGCATCGCCGATGCTGCCAATAGCGACCGACTGGACGTTCTCGAAAATCTTGAGTTTGGAGCCTGCTTCCAAAAACATTGATGGCTCGTTGCTGATGATGAGGTTAATGTCGCCCATCTTGCGGCCACCCGTGATAGCGGTGCCGAGAATGCCAGCGGCGCTAGGGAAAGCAGCCCAACGCTGAAGCTCTTCCCACACGGTGAGATTGAACTTACCCTCGCGTTTGCAGGTTAGGGAACGCACGTGGTGAATTGACGCAGCAGAAAGCTGAGAGAGACGAAGCTGCACGTCATCCACCATGACGGTGGCTTTCGACTTCATGCCGAAGGAGCACAGGACGACGCGGGCATTGGCTACGTCTTCGGTGGAGACACGGTTGGAGAAGACGCTGGCGCGGGAGCCGTCGGGCTCGAAGTACTCGGCGAGCTGGGCGCGCACGAACGTGAGGGACTTGATGTAGTCCTCGTCGCTGGCGCGGTAGTCATCTTTAGCGACTCCGGTGCGTAGTGCTTCGTGGCTGTCCTTGATGACCTGGTAGACGTTGTAGAGGGTGAGGCCCTTGCTGTTCTTCCAGGTATATGCGTGCTCGTCGTCACTTAGCACGCCTGCGTTGCGGTAGACAATGCTGATGGCGTTCTTGAGGATGCTTTCGGCCCACTGGTAGGTGTGGAGGTGGGATCCCATGAGGGCGCTGAGGTAGGAGAGCGTGTAGTTCACAGCTAGGCCATGCGTTCCGTTTTCTACATCAATTGCGAGGTCGCCGGAGGTCATGATCTCAACGGGGTCGAAGTAGCTGCCCTGACCTTCAGCCATGTTGAGGATGAGGCAGGAGTCGTAGTTGGCGTAGAAGCTGACGAGCGGCGTGTACTCGTCGCCTTCCACGTCGTTGATGGTGAGTCGAACGCGGGAGTACTTCATGAGCTCGTTGAGGAGGTTCTTCACGAAGAAGGACTTGCCGCCGCCTGTTTCGGCGATGACGACGAAGTTTTCCGCGTCCACGTCGTTCTCACGGAACTTGTAGAGGATCGGGTAGCCGGAGTTCACGTCGCGGGCGATGTAGGAGCCGTGTGTGCCGATACGGCCCTGGTCGTAGCCGGTGAAGCGGGCGATGATCTCGTCTGAGAGCACGTTCTTTCCGACGCGACCGAAGGACTTGCGACTGTGGTCCATGCTGAACGGGGAGAACGCAGCGGTGAAGTCGGCGAGGTGCTGGACGACACGGTTGACGGTGATGCCGTTGCGTGTGCAGAACTGCTCGATCTTTTCGAGCGATTCGTCGAAGTCTTCGCCGCGGATGCCCATGACGATTGCGTGGCAGCGGTACTCGAAGAACTCGAGCTGTCGGTCGGCGCTGGTTGCGTTGGAGAGGTAGACGATGCTCTCTTCGCGCCACTGGTCGCGTGCGAGGTCGGTGGCATTCTTCTGGTACTCGAAGGCATTGTCGCCGAGGCCCTTGTTCTCCTCAGCGGTGTTCTGATAGTTCCGTAGGAGTGCCTTGAGTTTGGGGTCTTCCCAGTTGATTGCGGTGGGGATGCTGTAGTCCGTGAAGAACATGCGCATCGTGGGGTGGAGGCGCTTGCGCATCTCGGCGCGGAACCGCATGGGGAGCGTGGTGCTGTAGCCGTCGAAGGACAGGAAGACGACGAGGTTGTCCTTGCCGGAGAAAGAGGCGCGGTTGTTCGTGTAGAGGTTGTAGTCGCGCTCGGGGAATGTGCGAGAGTCCCGCATCTGGGTGTTCGTCGTGAACACGTCTGCCCACACGTGGTACCAGGCGATGCGGTTCATCAGATCCCAGCGGCCCACTTTCTTGGGTCGTCCGGGTTCGTGGATGCGGCCTCCGAAAAGGAGGCGCGTCAGAGCGTTGGTCTTCTTTGTTGCCATGATTATGTCCTTATGAGCGGGCCGCTAGGCTGCCGAAGCCCTTCATGAGGTCTTCGTACTGGCTTGTTAGCTGAGCGTAGGAGCTGACGCGACGGTTGGCGTTTTCTGGGTACTGGGTGAACATGGGCACGTAGGTGAGAGTGCCCGTGTAGAGGGTGTGCGAGGTGATGAGTCGTCCCATGGGGAAGTTGGTGTAGCCCGCGACGGAGCTGAGGCCGTTCGCTGCGTACACCGTCCGCGACGCGGAGCCGGTCACCATGTGCGAGTGACTGTGGACTGTGCGGTCCACGCAGATGACGGCGTTGTAGTTGTTGTCCTGGATGAGCTTGTCGTGCAGAAGCGCTGCGGTTGGTCTGCTCGTGAAGACCACGGGGGCGTGCAGCGCAGGGTCGTCGCTGGACATGGAGTCGTCAACCCAGGGGAACTCTCGATAGTGCGTGCGCGTCACTGCGGAGGGGGACTCGATGAAGATGAGGCGGGGCCGCATGTTGAGGCGGTCTTGGAGGTAGTCGCGGAACCCGAGCATGAAGCTGGTCAGGTACTTCATGTGACCGAGGTCTTTGACCCTGTAGATGGGCTTGTTGCCCTGGTAATCAACCGGAGGGAAGTTCGTGATGCGCGGGCCACTGTTTCCGCTCGTGTGAGCGCTCTGGAGCTGAGCGCGAGCGGCCTTGAGCGTCGCCTCGGACCTGCGCGCGTGCTCTTTCAGGGTGGCGAGACTGTCATTCATGTCGCTGAGGATCCCGACGGACACCTCTGCTTGCTCACGGCGCTCTTCCTCGGAGCGCTCGTATGCTGCGACGACGTTGGATGAAGACTGCGCGATGATCTCGAGTGCTGCGCTCGGCAGAGTCTTCCCCTCGCGGACTGAATCGCGGAAGGCGCGCAGGATGTCCTTGTCGCCGGATACGTCGTCGGCGAGTACGAGGTCGGTTCCCGCTGCCAGGATCCCCCCAAGGAGGTCTGGGCTTTCGAGGAGGTAGGAGTCCGCGTAGATCGCGCCGTTCAGTCCGGTGATGGCCATGGCGAGTGCTGTGTCTGGCTCGTCATTGACGTAGATGAGCTGAGCGTCTTGCAGTCGCGGGTCTTTGAGGGCGGCGATTGCTTCGGGCGCTTCTTCTTCCGTGTCGTGGATGACGACAGCTTCGACGGTCAGCGCGCTCGGTGCTGTCGCGAGGAAGTCTCTGACGGATGCGGCGATGAGCCAGTCAGGGAACCTGTCTGGCTGGATCGTCGTGGAGATGAGGGCTTTCATCGCTGCGGTCCTGTGAGGGCTTCGATCTGTCGGATGAACGGGTCGCGGTCCCACACGATGCGGGGGGCAACGCTGGCGAGGAAGTTGAGGGTGCTCGGGTTAGCACCGCCAGGGTGCAGCCATGCTGTCTCGGAGAGGAGGCGGCAGAGCTTGTTGCTGATCTGGTCGGAGTCATAGATCGTGTTCAGGAGGGCTCCGAACCCTTCAGGTGACCCTTGGGGTGCGAGGAAGTGCGTCTGGGTGGGGTGCGCGTCGTTGAGGGCAGTCAGGAAAGCCTCTGTCTTGCCCGTTGCCTCCAGGGGTACGTCAACGACCGTGTAGTCGAAGTAGGGGATGAATGGCAGGACGGCCTCGAGGTCGTCGAGGTTCGTGTTTTTGTCCTCTGCTGCCCCGTTAGACATGAAGTAGATGCCGCCGTCGAGGAACGGGGAGCTTTCCTTCATGGATGGGCGTGTGGCTGCGAAACCGTCGGCGTTATCCAGGAACGCGAGGACCGGGTGCTCACCTGACTGGAGGTCGATGTAGAGAACGGTGTGGCCGCTCTGGGCGTAGGCATCCGCGAGTACGGCACTGTAGATGGCCGTCTGCTGGCTGTCAGCGGATAGGACGGCGTTGACGCGGGCCCCGGTGCGGAAGATCGGCATGTCTGGGTTCGCTGATGGGGTGAGCTGTGGGGCGTGCGCGCTAAGCGGGTGGAAGTCGCGTAGCTGCGGTGGTGGGCAGGCTGCGAGGCGGTCTTCGACGGTGAGGTTTTCGTCGTCGAAGAAGCCGGTGTCTGCGTGGCTTGCGCCTGCTGCGCCAAGGCTGAGGATGTCACCGGGGATTGCGCTGGCGGCGCTGTAGGTGCGGTCGTCGCTGATGGGCTGCGAGGTCAGGGTGGGAGAGGTGATGCGCGTGTCGGTGTAGGTGTCGGCAATGTCCTTGAGCGACAGCGTGAGGAGGTCAGCGAGGAAGGAAGCCTCAAGTCTGTCTGACAGCGGAATGATGAGGCTGTGCGGGTGGTTGACGTTTGCTCGATACTGGTTGATGCGGTCCTCACGCGCCTTCTTCACGAGGGCGATGCTCTCGATCTTCTCGGCTTTGCCGAGGAACATGTTGAGGATCTGTAGGTTGGTGTCCAGGAGGTTGCCGGTACCAAGCGTGGTATCGCTGTCGAAGATGATAAGGCGGTCGATGCCGATGGCGCTCGCGTCAGTACTGGAGTAGCGTCCATTCAGCTCTACAACAGAGTTGAACACCTCGTATGCGTTGGAGTCAACCTGGTTGCGTGCGCTGCGCAGGAGCGCGTCTGCGGAGGCCTTCTCAACGATGAGCGCGATGCTCATAGCCTTTTTCATGTTCTTATAACCTTTCGAGCGTTTGTTACTGGATGGGGGTGGTGGTGCCGTCAGCGTGGAGGATGCGTGTGGGGCGCAGGAAGCGCTTGTAGTTGACCTGGCCTGTGGATTGGCGGATCGCGTCGGATGCGGAGAACGTCAGGAGTGCGAAGTACTTCTTCGCGAGGGCACCGATCTCGTGCGGGGGCATGTAGGAGGCTGATGCCCAGTTGGCCTCTTCGCACAGTGCAGTCTTAAAGGCGATTGCCGCCTCGTGCAGATCTTCGTAGCTGCCGGTGCCTTTGGTGGTGGCCAGAAGGTACACGTCGCCGGGGGTGGTGGCGTGTTCTTGGAGGGCTGCGAGGTTTTCGTAGGTGGGGCGTAGCACGTCGTTGCGCAGTGAGGGGTTCTCCGTGTTGGCGAGGTCTTCGTTGAGTCCTTCGATGCGCTCGTCTTTGCCGATGCTGCCCATGTAGTCGATGTGGCCAACCATAATGCCGCGCCTACCGGCTTCTCGCATCGCGTATGCGTAACCCTCGTAATGGTCGAAGACCGCCTGAGCGGTGTCGTTTCCAACGCGGGAGCCTTTGTTGGCGTGGATGAAGATTCCCATGCGTCCGCCGGTCTTGAAATAGCAGACGTAGGGGGGCGTATTCTCGATCCGGTAGATGCCCCAGATGTTGCTGAGGGCCATCCGGTAGTCGTTGGCGAGCTGTTCCATGAGGTCGGCTCGGAACTCGCGTTCCTCGAGGATGAGGTGCCGGATGATGAGCGACGCGACCGATGGGATGAGGACGATGCAGACGATCAGCTTGGCTCCGAGGCCCGCGCCTGAGCCGATCAGGTAGGCGAGGTCCAGGAAGAATGCGATTGCGCCTGCGCCTGCTGCCATGTAGAGGCGGTTGCGCCACCGTTCTTTGCCGTTCACTTGCGGCTTGTCGAGTGTCAGGGGGATGGAGATGGACTCGTCTCCCACCTGTGGCCGCATATCGTTTCTCGTGCTCATGCCCCTATTTTACTGTGTTTTTGACGGTAAAGGCTGGTATGTGGGGTGCGTGTTTACCCGAAATGGACGTATCCGGTAACCCACTGGTTGAGGTAGCCCTTCTGGAAGCCAACGTCGTGGGTTGCTGCGGAGGACTCGTCGGGGGAGACGTTGAGGCCGGTTGCGCCGTAGTCGGAGGCGTGGACAATCCACCCGTCACCGACGTAGATGCCGACGTGGCCGGGGCCCGTGATGATGTCGCCGGGGGTGAGGACTGACTCGTCACCGTTGTAGGGGGTGGCGTGGGCGGCGAAGAAGGCGCTGTTAGCCGATAGGAGGCTGGTAACCTGCGCGGAGGATGACTGTCCGACGACGATGCGGTCCTGGTCAGCTCCGAGCTGTACGGGGTTGCCAGAGTCGTCCATGGTCCACCCGGCCATAAGGATGAGGGCGCTCACCCAGCCGGAGCAGTCGTAGCCGGTGGGGCCGCGGCCTCCCCAGTCGTAGGAGTAGTAGCCCTGTGCAGGGAGGTTCGCCATGGCGTATTTGGCGTTCGCGAGCATGGCGGGGCCGATTTGGCCGGGGGAGGCTGCGACTGTGGGGACACCATTACCGCCGTCGTATGCGTTGACAGCGGATGCGGCACTGACGGTTCCGTTGTTGCCGATACCCATAACCTCGGGGGAAACCTTATCCGACAGGTTGGTGAGCCAGAACCACCCGCCGCCCGCGAGGACGAGCGCGACGATAGCAAAGATCGCGAGGACAGTCACCCATCCCATCATGACGAGGCTGAGGAGCGCATCGACGGCACGGGCGGCGAACTTGATAGCTCCGAGGGTTGCCCGTCGGGCGATGCGCACAATCTTGGTGGTGTCGCTGTTTTCGCTGCCCGGTGCCTTCACTGTCCCCTCGAGGGCGGCTTTGGAGGCAACATCTGCTGTGGCGACGGCGGCGTTGAGGCCGACGCGAGCGGTGAGGGCGACGATCTTGAGGGAGATCGACAGGCACAGGAGGAGGAAGGAGAGAATCACTTCGCCTCCCCCTTCTTCGCACCCCCTGAGCTCTTGCCGCCCACGAGTTTCTTAGCGCCCGCCTTGATCTTGGAGTTGATGCTGGAGGCAGTGCTTTGAGTCTGCTTCTTGGACGACTGGACGGTATCGGTGAGAGCGTCACGTCGGATCTTGTCGGCGAGGTCGGAGCGTCCGAGCTTTTCTTGCATCTCGGCTTCGGCCTGCGCTGTCTGAATCTTCGTCTGGCGCGTGCTGGCCGCTGCGGCTTCGTCCTTCGCCGCCTGCGCCTTCTTGTCCTGTCGGCGCTGCATGACCTGCTGGCCTGCGTTGACGGTCCCGCCGACAGCGTTGGAGAAGCCCTGTTTCATTGCTGCACCGATGCCGCCCACTGCTGCGATCTTTGAAAGGGCGCTGCCGAACACGCCGGAGACGCTGTTGTACGCAGCCGTGGCGTAGTGGCGCATGTCCTTGAACACTCCCCGCAGGGTGCGGAAGTACAGGAGGGACACGATGACGTTGAGCGCGCAGATCGCGAGGAGCACGAATACGGGGTCACCGAGACGCACGGACGAGCTGAGCTGTCCGGTCACTCCATCGACAGGATCGCCCATGAGGAGGCTGATAATCCACGTCATGCCGAGCGTAATGAGGAGGAACTTGCCCAGTGGCGCGAGGATCGCTCTGGATGCCTTGGAGGCCAGTTTCCCGTCGGTCGCTTGGAAGACTGCGGCGAGGAGGAACACGAGGGCGCACACGGCGATTGCGAGGAGTGTCCCGTACTTGAGGAGCGGGACCACGTAGATGCTCAGGAAGTCGGTGAGGATGAGCATGACGGAGGTCGTCATGGACGATTCCTGCGTGACCTGCTTGTAGAAGTTGTAGTCGCCGGCCTCGAGGGCATCCTTCTGGAGGGAGTTCGACAGGATGAGACGCAGGTAGGAGTCGTAGGAGAAGTTCTTGAGCTCGTAGGACTGCGGGTAGAGCTGCACGCCCTGCTTGATGCCGAAGAACTCCGTGTCAGAGAACGCCCGGTTGAACTCGAACGTGGTGAGCATCGAGGTCGCACTGTTGAGCACGCTGTCCTGGAAGCTGTAGTAATTCAGCATCTCGTTGAACGGCTTACGGCTGTTCTCAAGAACGCTCATGATGCGCGATTCAACGCTCGTCAGGTCGGCCTTGGTGAGGCCGTAGGCGTTCATCTCCGAGGGGGAGAACACCATGGGGCGCTCTTCGGGGTAGGAGGCCGGGTCGAGGGGGTCAGTGATCGTGTAGGTCTTACCGTTGTGGCGGATCGTCTGCTGCTTGGCGTAGGAAGCATCGTAGAGCTGGTCCACCCATGAGGAGTGCATGTTGGCGAGCTGGGCGACGTTGACGTTCTGCCAGTACTTCTGGCGGTTCTCAGGGTCGTCGCGGAACTCTGCGTCGTGGCCTGGCTCGAACGGGAGGTTCGGGTAGGTCTTGAGGCTGTAGCGCTTGTCGTATTCGACGACGACGTTGTTAGCGGCCTTGAGGTAGGGGATGGTGTAGGTGAACAGTTCCTTCATGCCCAGGTAGTCCTTGAGCTCGCCGTCGTTGTCGGCGGTCTCGTCCTCGTTCTCCCCGGAGGCATTGTTGTAGAAGAACCCCTGGTTGGGCCGGTTCAGGATCATGTCCTTGTAGCCGCCGGACGCGCTGTTCTTCGCAGAGAGGCCGTGGTCGTAGGTGTACCACGAGAAATGGTAGTAAGGGGACTCGGATGCGAGCGCGAAGGCTCCCAGGCCGTTGTAGTCGGCATCGGAGTAGGACTCGTCGTCTGGGTTGTACCCGGCGGGGTTGGCGTTCTTGATCTGCTCACGCGCGGACTTGCCCTGCGTGTAGGTGCCGAGGCTGAACTGGTAAGCGCCGCCGGGGATGCCCACGTGGTCGTTGTAGGACAGGTTGTCGAGCTTTTTCACGTCGGCGAAGTGGTCGGCGACGATCTTGCTGGACAGGACGGGCGTGATGTAGGCCAGGGTGGCTGGGTTGGAGTCGCCGGTGGGGCGGTTGGCGAAGCCGGACCCCATGTAGGTGTCGAGGTCCGCCTTGTAGTCCTTGTAGTTGTCCTTGAGTCCCTGTGGCCAGTTGTCGGTGGCGGGGTCGGTGTTGACGGTGGCTTTGCCGTCGCCTCGGGCCGCTACGCCGAGGTAGGTGTAGCGGGATGAGTTGGAGATGTCCACGTAGGAGCGGTACAGGTACGTGGAGTTGGGGTCGTCGAGGTAGGTCTCGCCACCGTATGCCTGCTGGGTGGCGCTGTTGAGGAGCTTGGAGAGGCTGGGGCTGTTCTGTGTGGCGTTGGCGAGGTCTTTGCCGTATTCGACGGCGGTGCGCTTCTTGGGGGATTGCCACTTGAGGAGGATGTTTTCGCCGCCTCGGTTGCTGATCGAGTTGGCCTTACCGTCGGTGCCGTCGGACACGAAGGATCCCATGTCGGCACTGTTGTTGAACACGGTTTGCAGGTAGTTCGAGTAGTCGTCACCTGCTGCGGCCTTGTCGATCTCTGTGGAGTACGTCTGGTGGGTGATGACGGCCCAGTACGTGAACTTTTGGCTGTAGACGGCGTTGCTGAAGCGGTTTGTCGTGTCCACGACACCGTTGATGACGGGGAAGATCGACAGGGCGATAACAACGAAGATCGTGAAGGAGCCGAGGGCTTGCTTCCAGCTCATCATGCTCATGACGGTGTAGACGCACAGGATGATGAGGATGACGAGGAGCAGGTAGACGGCGTTGTTGTTGTAGACGTTGATAAGCGTGTCAGTCCAGGACAGATCGTGCAGGTTGGGTGTGGACACGTATCCGGCGAACCCGGTGTAGCGTGTGGTGCCCTGGACGATGCTGATGGCCTGGGTGCCGGTCATGTCGTCGTGCCAGCGGATGAGCAGGCCGGAGATTTTGCTCGTGATGAGCTGGGCTGCGTAGTTCGTGTGCTCCCAGTTCGGGGACAGGAAGAAGTACAGGTAGTTGGTGATCGCGTCGGCTTTCTCGTTCTTCACCTGCGCGGGGTCGGCCTCGAGCTTCACGTCGGACTTAACGGCGGGGAGGGAGGCGTTGTACTTCCAGCCCATCTTCTGATTCACCTTGTCGTCGCCGAATGCGGCCATGACGTAGCTGGCGTAGAGGCTGACGGCGGTGGGCTTGGGCATTGATGCGGCGGTCTGGGCGAGGTTCGACGCGGGGTCGAGGGCTTTCTGCCAGGCGCTTGAGGCCGTGTTCTTGTCGAGGTTGCCTGCCTTGGCGAAGACCTCACCGGAAGGAGCGGTGATCGCATCCTGATACATGCCGTCTTCGGGCACGTCGCCCTTAAATGCCTGGATGTCGTCGAGGACGACCATCTTGTTCGTCGTGTAGACAGTCGTGGAGGCTTGGCCTTCGTGCGCGCCGACCCATTCCTTGTAGATGAACGGTGAGCGGGACTGGTTGGTCTGTGTCGCGGAGCGCATGACGGCGAAGGCGTTCTGGTTGTTGCCGCCGAACATGTTGTGCACGTATTCATCAGAGGCTACGCCCGCAGTCTTGTACTTTTCCTTGAGCTGCGTTTCAAGCTTTTCCTTAGTGTCAGTCCAGGAGTCGCTGAACCACCCGTCGTTGGCGGTAGTGTTGCTCGCGGAGCCGGGCTGCGTCTTGCCGAAGAAACCAGAGATCGGCATGTAGCCAGAGCCGTTTGCATCGTCGAGGGCGCTGCTGATCTTGGTGGTGGCGTAGTTCGTGTTGTAGCCGCTCGAGGTTTCCCAGGGGGTCGTGAGTTGCTGCTCGATGTTCGACAGGACAAGGTTCTGGAAGTTCACGGTGTTGTAGGCGCTTGCGGGCCCATACTTGGTGCCGGAGGAGTCTACCTTGGTCCAGGTGCCGGGGTTCATGGATGCGGGGATCGCGACCCACGTGTGGTTGGGGCCTCGGTACACGATGTCGCCGAAGGGGCTGATTGCCATTTTGCCGGAGAAGCTGGACTGGTCGAGGGCGGTGTCGGCGAGGGCTTTGGCTGCTGCTGTTGCGTCAACGCCGTCGGTGAATGCGTCGGCTTCGCCCTTGGAGAGGTCTGCGTCGGCGGTGGAGAGGTCGAACAGGCTGGAGCCGTAGCCGTTGCCGAGGTCGGCCATGGAGAGCGCCTGGTAGAGGGCGACGGTGGAGGGGGTGAGGTTCACGCCGGTGGGATCCCAGACGAACGCGGGGACAGTTTTGCCGTCCACCTGGTAGACGAGGGCGTTCCACTTGGCTTTCATCGCCGGGTCATCTTCCTTGAGGAAGGTGTAGTTGGGGTTGGTGAGGCTACCGCCGGACACCATGCGCAGGAAGGAACGCCAGTCGGTCGGGTAGGAGTCCTTGACTGTCCAGGAGGTGTTCTGGTCCCAGTAGTCGCCGTCGGAGTATGCGAAGGATAGGTCGGTGCCGCCCTGCCAGACGTTGCCGATGATGTAGGCGGCAACCGAGTCGGCGGAGTCGGCGCTCATGCCGACGGTGGACTGTAGGGCGCTGGACACGGACTTCTGTGTCGCGTCGCGAGCGTCGCTGTCCTTCTTCATGATCGAGCCGTTGTAGTTGAACTGGCTCTGGAAGGGCACGTAGAAGTTCGATGCGAAGGTGCCGAGGATCCGCAGTTCTTCCGGCTTGAGGCTACTGGCATTGGTGTCTGCGAGCTTCTGGTTCTTCGCCAGGTTGATGATCGCAGCGGTACGGCTCGTCGCGTTGCCGCCCGTGGGGGTTTTCTCGTCGGCGGCGAACGCTGCGGGGGCGACGATGATGCCGCTCGTGACGACGAGTGCCATGAGGAACATGACGACGCGGGGCGCTGCCTTCTTGATGCGGCGCACAGTCGAGCGCATAACGCTGCGGATCTTCTTCATTTGCTTAACCTTTCTTAGTTCACTCCGGCGACCTGGAGGAACCACCCCATGATCTCATAGATACTGCCGCTCACGAGGTAGACCAGCACGATGGCGAGTCCAGCCATGACGAAGACTCTCCGCTTGAACCAGATCCACACGGCGCTCTTATTGCTGTCCATTTCTTCGCGCACCGCTCGTCGGGCTGCGGAGGAGATGAACCTGCGGGTGATGCCCTTGTCCGCGTCGCCGACTTGGAACACGGGGATCGCGATGAAGGCCAGGTCGATGAGGAGGCTCGTCGTCACGAAAACGATAATGAGGATCGCGACGAGCCCCAAGAATGTGCTGAATGGGCCGGTGAAGGGCTTGAGGAGCGCCATGGCGCTGTAGAAGTTTGCGGATGCGTCTGTCGTTAGGTTGCTGACCGCTGCTGAGACCTTGCCGTCCTGCTGACTGATGAAGCTGTAGAGCTTGGACTTACGCTGCCCACCGAGGCCGCTCTTGCTGGTAGCCGACAGCGCAGCCTGCATGAAGGTCTGCTTGTCCTTGCTGTCGAGCTTGTTGTACGTCGTGAAGTCGAAGCTGACGGATCCTTCTTTGGCATCGTAGGCCATGATCTCGGGAGAGTTTTTGAGGCTCCGGTTCGCCTCGGTAACGATGGCGGAGATGTTGACATCGTTCTTGGCGATGTAGGTGGTGGCGCGCACGTTGTCGTCCGCGAAGGCTGGCCCGACAGAGATGATGAGCGCGACGAGGGTAGCGAGGAGCGTCAGGAGCGCCTTGCGGGGGCCTGCGAGTGTCTGCGTGGGGGTCATTGGGTCATTTGCCTTTGCGTGAGCGTGTGCGTGTTGTGGATGTCGATGAGGGCAGGGGAGCTGGCATGTTGCTCCCCTGCCCTCGAGCGGATCAGAAGAGGCTTCCGGTCACAAGGTCCATGGCTGTACCGACAAGGCTCCAGAGGAGGTTGTAGGCGAGGAAGCACAGAGCAAGGCCAACCATTAGGTACTTCATAAAGGCCTTCTTGAAGTACACCCAGACGGCGTTCTGGCCATTCTCTTCAGCTTCGACGGCCTTTCGGGCTGCTGTGGACACGAGCTTGGTGCTCGCCTGACGCAGGCCACCGCCGCCGCCACTACCGTTACCACCACCGTTGGCGACGGCATCGGAAAGCACCTGGAACGCGGGGATGCTGATGTACGCCAGGTCGATGACCGCTGAAATTGTTGTCCCCGCGAGGATCAGGATAGCCAGGAAGCCCAGGGCGGTGGACAGTGGGCCGCTGAACGGCGCGAACCAGCGCGCGCCGCCGTCAAGGTCGGCATACACGCCGCGAGCGAGCGTCGAAGTTAGGAGCTTCGAACCGAGGCCCGAGTTGGAGCGCAGTTCCTTGAACCAGTTCTGCTTCGTCTCTGAGCTCACGCCAGCGGACTTAGCAAGGGACGGAGTGTAGTCCTGAGCAGTCGGCTCCGTGTAGCTGTCGGTCTTGGCCATCAGGTCGTTGGCGAACTGGCTCTGTGCCGAAGATGTGAGCTGTTCGTAGATGGCCTGGTTAATCGTGCCCTCGGGCTTGATAATGTCCGAGCCGTTGACGGTGCCGCCGCCGCTGAGCTGGTAGGTGTTCCCAGCCAGATCCTTAGCGACGGTGGTACGTAGAGCCTTGTCGGCCTCCTGTGTGGCGTTACCAGCGCCGTTGCCGTCGGCTGCGGGCAGCACGCCAACTGTTGTGGGTGCAGTGACGCTGATCGACGCGCTCGCGGGCGCGGTGACGGGAGCCGCTGTCGCAGCGGTTGTGGTGGCAACGATTGGGGCGACGGCCAGGAACAGCGTTGCGAGTGCCGCTCGGCCCATGCCCATGCGTGGGGAGAGTTTCATTCTTCGGTGTCTTTCTGTGTCGATTCAGATGATCTGGAACGATGTGTACGGGGCGATTCCGAGCCTGTAGATCAGCCAGCCCAGGAGTCCTAGGTTGACTGCGTGCAGGATGTTGAACACGATCTTCTTCTCCCAAGTGCCACCAGTGGAGAAGAAGCCGGGCTCGCCCTTTCGTCGGGGTTTGACGTGAGGGATTATTTTGATCCGTTCGGGCAGGATCTTCTTCCTGAGTATCACTCGGTTGATGAAGAGTCCCATTGCGAACGGTAGTCCCTCGGGGGTGAGGAGGTCGAGGGTGAGGTGGGCGATGAGGCCCATGATGATACCGGTGAGTACAAGCTGGGTTAGAGCCTCCCCTAGGTTGGTCGTGAGTGGATTAAGTTGCGTGAGTGCTCCGAAGAGGAGCAGGAATGGCAACTCGCTGTGGGTCTGCCAAGACCTGTGCTTACAGTCAAGGATACTGAGTATCTGCGCCGTTCGTGACTTACGGGGCGCAATGTCACGCAGTGGTCGCGTGAGGTGCAGGATATGGCTGATTGTCCTGGATACGGGATCCTGGGAGGGGATCGTGTGGCCTGAGCGTTCGCCGGCGAGCTTCACTTCATCCCACACGCTGCCGGGGTGGTGGTCAAGGTCGCTTGCTGTGGATCCCCACAGGGCGAAGGGGTAGAGGACGACCAGTGAGGCGAGCGGGGCTGCTTCAATGAGTGGCGCGTGGTGTGCGGCGAGGGCCGTGTAGCCGATCATGCACGCTGCTGCGCCTCCGGCGCGGTGGGTTGCTCCCTGCATTAGGCTGTGGCCTCCTGTAGGTCGTTGAAGCGCTGACGGAAGGCAGGGTTAACGCATGTGCGGAACGTGGTGTCGGTGCCGTCCCATTTGGCGACGGCGGTTGCCCGGTTGAATCGGACTTTCCCGGTGTCGCTGACGTGTAGTGCGCCGATGCCGCGGAGGACTGCGCGCCCCGACGTGGCGAGCTCTCGGATGATGGCGTTCGCGTATGCGGCGAGCACCATGCGGGCGAGTTCAATGTCGTAGCCGTAGTCGGCTGCGAAGGCTGCGTACTGGGCCTCGAGGGGCTGTCGCTCGTTCAGCCCATAGCTGGGGGTGCCGTTGGAGAACTCGATGATGCCGAGGTAGCTGACGGTGGTCGGCTGGGTGGCGCTGGTTGCCTGGCTGGCCGTCCATTCACCGTATCGGGTGATGATCTCGTGCGCGAGGGCGTGGCTGACCTGGCATGTTTCCGCTGTCTGTCGGATGCGGGGGGTTCTGACGGTCATACGAACTCCAGGGTCTTGATGGAGGCGTAGTACTTGGTGCGTACCTCCGTGTCCTGCCAGATGTTGTATGTGGCCATGATCTTGGGGTCGGACATGGCCTGAATGACGGCGGCTTCCTCTGCTGTCCGAGTGATGTCGAACTCGAGCACGTCTCCGTTGGTGGGGACGTGCTCCTTGAGCATGGTGAGGAGTGCGTCTGCTGTGGATGCGGAGACGCGCGCGCTTTCGGTAGCCTGGCGGCGGCTGTTAGGCATGAAGCGCTGCTTGAACACTTCCTTGAAGGTGCTCATGGACTTCCTTTCTGGCGGGTGCGGGGGGCGACGCTCCCCACTGCTGTTTGGTGGAGTAGCGTCGCCCCGTTAGCGGGTTAGAAGATCTGTGATGTCAGCCAGTAGATGATCTGGCTAAGTCCGTTGCCGAAGGCGATGCCGGTGTCGAAGAGAACCGGGGAGAGGACCAGGAGGATGATTGCTGCACCGAGGGCGATGAGTTCGAGTGCCTGCTTTTGCAGGTAGTAGCGGATCGGCGTGATGGGTTTCGCGCTGCCTCCAACCTGCTGTGGGGCACCGCCGAAGCTGCCAGGCATCATTGCGCCCATCTGGTTGCCAGAGGGGCCTCCACGTTCGCCGGACTCGGCCATCTCGACGGCCTGAATGGCGGCAGCGGGGACGACTCGCATGTTTTTGAGCCAACCGCCCTGGGCCTTCGCGCCGCCGTTTGGGTTGCCGCCCATTCCCATGCCCATGCCCATGGAGTTCGCGCCGGACTGGCTTCCGGTGCCGTTGCCGTACATGCCGCCCGAGAGGATCGTGCGGATGAAGCCGATACTCACTGAAACGTAGAAGAGTCCGAGCATGTTAATGAGCGCATAGACTGCGATCAGAAGAGAGAGCAACCAGCCAGTAATGAAGGAGAAGAGAGCTGCGGCTGGGTGGGCGCTCTCTGCGCCTTGTTTAAGGCTTTCGTCGTCACTCCATTTAGGCAACCACTTTCCCTTGTCCTTCGAGTGGTCGGTTTTGACCAATGGATCGGTGCCGGGTGTAGTCACGTCGATCTGGGGCTTGGATGGGCCGTTGCTACCCTGCGTGGGCTGCGGCTGGTTGGGGGTCTGCTGCGTGCCCTGTTGAGTAGTGCCGGGCGCTTGCGTGGGCTGTGGGGTGGGCGTGTTGGTGTTCGCGTCACTGTCGTAGGCGGCGACGACTCCCTGCGTAGGGGCGGCGAGGGCTGCGCTAACGGCTGTTCCGGTGGCTGCTGGGGCCACGATGAGGGCGCATGTCAGAGCAGCGCGTGTGATCGCGGGGGCGAGTTTCACGGCAGGCGTTCCTTTCTTGCGGTTGATGGGTGTGGGGTAAGAGCGTTGACGACCGTGCGGGGATGCGTCTTGCTCTGTCAGTCGCCGCTGTCGGGGTAGAGGTCGGAGAACAGCTTCGACATCTTCGCTGATTCCTCAGCCACCTTCTGTTCTCGGCTCTTCTTGGGGGCAGGTGGGTTGTCGGCGGCGTTGTAGCCGAGTGGTGCGAACTTGGTCCCCTCGAACTCGGGGCGTAGAGCTCTATAGCCCTTGGCTTTGAAATACTGAACCCCTTCGCTTTCCTCGTATCCTTCCGTCTGGACGTAGTTGAGGACGGGGATCTCGGGATACAGGCCGATGAGCGTCTTGGCTCCCATGGCGCGAGTGTCGGGGCGCAGGAGGACTGCGCTGGGGCGACTGTCAGGGCCGGAGCCGCGGCCCCATCGCGCCTCGATCATGAGAGCCTGCTCCTGGTCGATATCCGGGTTCTGGCCGGTGATGCGTGTGCCGACCTTTCCTGCGAATGCGGCGAGTTCCCCTCGCGTGAGGTCGAAGTCTGTGTCCGCTTCGATGTTCTTGTAGCGTGTGGGGTCTTCGACTGCGTAAGCGTCGCGCCGGAACTTGTCTCCTGTTCCGAAGTCGGGGATGCGCAGCGGGACGTTGGTGTGGAACCTGTATCCGACGACCGTGCCCCGCTGTGGCGTGCCGTCGGGGTTCTTCTTGCCGGGGATCACCTTGGATGGGTCGGTGATGAGGCCAACGAGGTAGATCTCGTCCGCGAGCGCCTTGAGGTTCTGGGCGGCAGGAGCGTCTTCGACGCGCTTGAGCACGTCTCGTTTCGTCATGCCCTTCGAGCGGGCAATGTGTGGAGGTGTGATTGGTGTCGGCATGAGTGCGACCTTTCGTGCGGAGATAGTTTCTGCGTGTTTATCTCCATTAAACCCTATGGGATCGTGTTGCGGTGTGTACGGCGCTCGTTAGCGGACGATAGCGATGCGACCGTCCTGATCGACTCGGTACTGCACGTCAATGAGGGAGCCTGATTCGTAGGAGTCGTACTGGCTCTTGGTAACGACATAGGCGACGGTACCGCCCTGCGCAGCTTGGGGGATATTGGGGATGTTGATGCGCAGGGTGAAGACCAGCTGACCGTTGACTGCGGTGATGTCTTTCCCGATGACGACGGCACGCGCCTGCTGTGCCGGTGCGAACGTCAGACTGTTGGGGTCTATGGTCGCACTTGGTGTCGGCTGCGCGGGGGTGGCTGGTGCTGTGGTTGCAGGGTCTTGCGTGGGTGTCTGCTGGGAGGGGGCAGGCTGCGGTGCCACTGTCGTGTCGGGTGCGGGGATTGTGGGTGCGACGGTTGCTTGCGGCGTGGAGGCTTCTGCCCCTGCGTTGGCGGGTGCGTTGTGCCAGTTTTTGAGGCCTATAGCGGCCACGAGGGCCACGAGGATCACGAGGGCGAGCGCGATGCTGCCGAGGATCACAGTGCGCGCGTTGCGCTTCTTCTCCACTTCGGGAGCTGGCTCGTCTGCGGTGGGGATGACCGTTGTCTCGTAGGTGTCTTCGTCGGCGACTGGGAGATCCCAGAAGTCATCGTTGTTGTCCATTGGGGGTGTCCTTTCTGAGTGTTCCGTATCGGCGTGTGGTCCTGCACGCCTGTTCGTATTTGCGCCATGCGATTTGGCGCAGGACGGCTTTCGGATTGATTGCAGGGTCGGGGGTGAGGATGTCGCGGGCTTCTGCGAGCTCGGCGAGGGCGTGGGGGCCTTCTTGTTCGGCGGCGCGCGCGGGGAGGCCTACGTCGTTGATGGGGGCGACCCATAGGCTCGTGTAGTCGTCGATCATAGGTCGCTCACTCTCACTTGTGCTTGGAGGTGGAGGATCACCTGCTGGGGTGTGGTGAAGTCGGGGTGCGCGTTGAGGATCGCGACGATGAGGGGCAGGGGGATGTGGGCGCTGCCGGAGGCCATGTTCTCGGACCATTCTGCGAAGGAGTAGCCCTGGCGCTTGTAGGCTGACAGGTTGAGGTTCACGGTGCCTGTTGCATGGGTTTCGCGTACTGCTCCGACGCGGAGTCCAGCGTCCATGAGGGCACGTAGTCGGCGCATGTGGACGGTGAGTGCCTGCTGTTTGCCCTGGGGTGGAAGCTTGGCCCATTGGAGGAGGTCAGCGTCGATAGCGAGTGCTGGTTCCATGAGGTCCACCCATGAGAACAGGTCCGTGTAGGTGGAGCTGTAGGGAGCGTTGTGGAGGATGTTGAGGGCGGGCGCATACCAGGTGGCGGGGTTGCGTGTTGGTAGGAGAGTGTCGGGGGCCGTGTGCTTCAAGGGGCTGGGCGCGTGGTCTTGGAAGGCGACGTAGTAGAACTCAGAACGCAGGGCTGCGTTGTTGTGCCCGTAGGGGCGGTTGCGGGGATCCTTAGCGGCTTCTGGCGTTGGGGAGATCGGCGCGCTACCTGGACCGGCTGGCCCCATTGCTGGGGGCTGCGGGATGGGTACTGTAGGGACAATCGGGCCGGAGAGGACGCTCTGGGGGCCGCGGAGTGTGAAGGTTTTGTTGTGGCGCACGAAGATTCGTAGCGCACTTTTGATGCTAGTAGAGGTCATTGTTGTACTCCTCGAGGGTGGCGTTTGGTGTCATCGTGTAAGTGACGACATGGCCGGGTGCGGCGTGCGTAATTCCTGGTTCGGCGGCGTGCTCGACGGTGATTTGGTCCAGTGGTGGGAGAGGGACGGATGAGGGGAGTCCTGCGAGGTCGGGGTCGTCGATGCTGATGGTATCGCCGTTGAGGTGGAGAGTGAGGCTGTCTCCGTAGGTGAGTGGTCCTGCGAGCCCGAGGTCGATGAATGGGGGGCGGGCGAACAGGTCGGTGGGTTCGAGGCTGGAGTACTCGTCAGGGAAGGCGACCATCTGTCGCCCTAGTGTGGGGTCGATGGTCCACCATCCGCCCCGTGAGCGCCATTCGTTCTCGTCAAGGCGCGCCGGTAGTGGGGTATCGTCGTTTGCGAAGTGTTCCCAGGCCCATTTCTGCCAGGGTTGCCCGTCGTGTGTGCGCATCCAGTTGAGGGATGCGTCTGTGAGGGGCGTGTGTTGGCCGGTGGAGAATTGGCCGTCGAAGGCTACCCACATGTCGAAGCCTGCGGGGAGCGCGTCGAGGGCTTCGATCATGGGTGTGGTGGTGCCGATGGTGTTGTGGAAGAGTTCTTGCACGTCGGGGTGTTCCCACCATGTATGGAATGTGGGCATTCCTTGTCCGAAGGTGCGTGCCTCGAGGATCCAGCGGCAGTTGGGGGTGTTGGTTTTGCGGCGTTCGAGGCGGGTGTCTGCGTCGAGTGTTTCTTGGTTGGTGTGCAGGTCGAGGAGGTGTGTGCGCCAGCGGAGGGCCTGCCATGCGTCGTAGATGATCTGCTTATCGTCGTCGGTGATGAAAGGGTCGTCTTTGATGATGGAGTAGGCGAGTCGGTAGTGGGCTGCTGTGGTGATGGCTGTGCCGTCGAGCTTCCAGCTGAGGGTGGGGATGATGGAGCGCGCAACGTCGTGTAGCTCCGTCTTGTTGAGGATCCACGGTTGTGTTTGTGCGTAGGCGAGGTAGAGGTTCGCGAGGTGCAGCTTGTAGAGCCCGAAGTAAGACAGGGCGCTCACGGTGCGTTTTTCGAGGGTTTCGATGCTACTCACGCGTCCCCCTGTGGTCGTGGGCGTTTCTTCTTGGGAATCGCCATGACGATGCCCGTGATGAGAGCACCAAGGGATGCGGCTCCCATGAGGCGCATGTACCAGGGCAGGGGCGTGATCGTGTTGAGGATGAACTCGACGGGGCCGGGAGTCGTTGTTGTTGCAGCTGGGTCGGTTGTGGGGTTGTAGGGGATGCGTTCGCCGGTGATGAGGAGGCGGTGGGAGTTGACTGCGTAGGGGGTGCAGGTCATGAGGGTCACGAGGTCTTTGCCGGGGACGGGGGCGAGCGCTTCAATCTGGTCGGGGGTGATGACATCAATGCTGGTGACCTCGTAGGCGAGGGTTTCGCCGTACACGTCCACGTAGAACACGTCTCCGACCTTCACGTCGCTGAGGCGGTCGAAGAGCGTGGCACTGCGTAGGCCTGTGTGGGTGGAGAGGACGGGGCGGGCACCCGTGTCGCCGACGGGGAGTGCTGTGCCGTAGAGGTGGCCTGCGCCGGTGCGCATAGCTTCGTCACTGGTGCCGTGGTGGACGGGTAGGTCGATGCTGACGTTGGGGACTCTGATGCGAGCCATTACGTCGGTGTCGGCGAGTTGGTGCAGGTAGTTGTCGTAGGCGGCTGCGTCGTGTTCACTCGGGGCAGTGTAGGGGTCGGCGAGGGGAACGCCTGCGAGGGACTGGTTGTAGGTGTGAGCGTCGCGGAGCACTTGTTCGACCTTCTCGGGCTGCTGTCGCTTGAGGGTTTCGGCCTGCTGGGCTTGCTGGACTGCTGCTTCGCGCGCCTGCTGATTCTCCCAGATGGTACCTACAGTGGGGTAGGCGAGCATGAGAGCGACGGCGAGCATGAGTGCTGCTGCGAAGCGTCGCATGGTTGCTGCCTTCATGACTTCCCTTCCTGCATTAACGTTACCGTATAAAGAATATCATCTGTCTAAGGTTTTCCAGATGAATTACTGCTGTTTGTCCCGTGTTATGTAGCCAATTTTGAGGCATGGGGAAGCCCCGCGCTTCGCAGCATGTGGCCGGTCAGCGCGGGGCTTAGGGGTTGCAGGTCAGGCTGTCTCGCCCTGCTGGTTGTTGCGGCGCGAACGGAAGGCGAAGAACCCAGCTGCGCCCGCCATGATGGTAGCGGCAGAGCCGATCAGGCCGATGCCTGCGCCACCCGTGAACGGGAGGAGCTGCTTCTTTGTGTCCACGATGGTGCGGGAGCCGCCCGCATTGTCCGTGGTGTCTGCGTCGCGCTGCGCGTCGGCGAACGCTGCGGCCATGTCGGTGACCTCACCGGCAACCGTCAGGTCGAACTTGACGGGGCTCGGTAGGAGGTTGTAGCCCTCGGGGGCCTTGGACTCAACGAGGCAGTAGGAGTGCAGGTCGGTCTGCTCTGCGCCGTTGTACCAGTTGGAGAGCTGGAGGCCGGAGACCTTTGTGAGGCCCTGAGCGTCGGTGGGTGCAGACGTGGCGATGGGCTCACCGGAGACGGCGGCAGCGTCACAAACGGTACCACCTGTGGCGCGGTAGACCTTGAACTCCGCGCCCGCGAGCACAGTGCCGCCGGTCCCCGTCTTCTTGAGCACGATGTCACCGTACTTGGAGACGACCTCGGGCGACTTTGGCGGCTTGTTGGGGGTCTCAGGCGGGGTGTTGCCGGGGGTGCCCGGCTTGTTGCCGTTATTGATGAGCCAGTTGTTTGACGGGATGAACCAGGCCTGGTTCTTCAGCTCACCCGTGACGTTGTTCGCCGTCACGCGGGTGACGATCTCGACGGTGAACTTCTTGCCGGTGTTGGCGGCGAGCTTGTTCAGGCCGTCCGATGTCACGGACCAGCCGAGCTGGTTGCCGGTCTGGGAGAGCACGTAGTCCGCGCCTTCGGTGAGCGCGGTGTCGCCGACGGAGACCTTGCTGGACACGTACTCGGTGCCCTCGGGGAGGGTGTCCTGGACGTAGTAGTAGCCCAGGTCTGCGCCGTTGACCTGGCCGTCGCCGTTGCTGTCGCCTGCGAGGACGGTGGAGGCGAGTGTGTAGGTCAGGTTCTCGCCGACCTTGTAGCCGTCCTGGTTCTGGGTGCCGGTGTTGCCGTCCTTGACGGTCTTCTCGATGCTGTTCTCGGTGTTCTTCGGGTAGATGTCGATGTCGTACATCCAGTCCGAGTGATTACGGGGGTTGGTCTGAGGCATGATCGCCAGGAACGGCGCTGCTGGCGTAATCGCCGATGCGTCGCCTGGGTAGTTCGCCAGGTTTTCGTTGACGATGTACACGCCGAGCTCGACGGTCGCAGATGCGTCACCAGTGGCGTTGGTGGTGACGCTCGTCGCCTTCGTGAACGTGTAGTCCTTGCCGTCGATGGACAGCTTGCCGGAGGCGACGATCTCCGGGGTGAGCGTGAGGTCCGCGGCCTTCTCCGCGATGGCCATGCCTGCGGTGGAGTGCAGGTCGATGCCGTCGATCTTGTAGAGATCGAACGTCACGTTGGCGAGGGGTTCGCCGAGTGCCTGGCGGGCCTGGTCGGAGAGCGGCGTGCCGTCAGCGCGGGTACCACTCTCCACCCCCTTAATCTTGTGGATCTTGATGGTGCCCTGGGTGGGGCCACCGTCGAGGATGGGGCTGGGGGCGGCGTTGGCGATACCTGCGCCCATGAGGCTCACGAGAGCGAGGGCGGCGGTCGCGGATGCGACGGTGTATCGGTGGGTCGTCTTCTTCATGGAGAAGGTTCCTTTCTTTTTGGGGGTCAGTTCTCGTCGCTCGAGGCGGAGCGGCGCTTGTATGTGAGGGTCATTCCTGCGACTCCGAGGAGCGCGATGGTGGCGATGCCTGCGATGAGGATGATGCCGGTGCCGCCGGTCATGGGCAGACGCGGGATGACGGTGACGGGAGTCAGTTTACCCACAGTTTTGGCTGTAGATTGTGCTGACTCAACGTTTCGGTTGCGACCGTCGGAGATGCCGGTTGCGTGCGCAGTGTTTGTCACGTCGCCCTGTCGGATGTCGTCGTCGTTTGTGTCGGATGTGGCCGTGCAGGTCATGGATGCGCCTGCGTCGAGCGTCGTGCCGGGGCATGTGACCGTTGACAGGGGCTTATGGCCGTTGTAGGAGTCCTCGACGACGGTCACGTCGTGCAGGCTGATGTCGCCGGTGTTACGCACGGTGAAGGTCCAGGTGAGTTTGTCGCCGGAGTGGAACTCTGGCTTGTCCACGGTCTTCTCGATCTCGAGTGCCGGCTTGGCGGGGACGTAGGTGGATGAGTCGGAGGACGGGTCGGACGTGACGGGGATGCCTGCGGGGCTAACGCCAGTGGCCTTCGCCGTGTTCGTGATGGTCTTGCCTGCGTCAGGGAAGTCGGAGTCCACGAGGGGGCTGGTGATGTTCTTCCAGGTGCAGGTGTTGCCGGGCTGGACGGTTGCGCAGGCTTCGGTGACGGTGTTGACGGTGTTCGGGTCGGTGCCTGTGTAGCCGCCGTCGTAGGTGTCGTCGATGATGTGGACGTTCGTCAGGGGGACGTTGCCGGTGTTGGTGGCCGTGTAGGTCCAGTGGAGTTCCGTGGCCGTGTCGCCGTAGGTCTTTTCGGTGACGGTCTTAGTCAGGGCGATGGAAGGGGTTTCGGGGGTGAAGGTGCCGTGCCATTCGCGTGCTTCGCCGGAGCGCGCCCAGGTGTCGATGATTCGACCGTCGCCGTGCGTTCCTCGTTCTGACAGCGCACATTCGGGATGGAGCTTCGGGTTCGCGTTGTTCACGTTCCAGCCGTGCACACCGGAGGGGGTGTCGGAGTTTACGCCTGCGAGAGCTTCCCATGGGGTGCGGGTGTTCTCTACGTAGCGGCAGGACGTGAGGTTACGGTCGTCCCAGTAGACGGTTGCGTCGCCTGCGGAGGGGCCGTTGAGGGCCTTGATGGTGAGGCCTCCAAGCATTTCTACGTCACTGAACATCAGGTGCATCTCGTTACTCGATGCGGCCTTGAGGGTCCAGTCCACGGCCTTGTCTGCGTCGATGTTGATGGTGACGCTGGTCTTGCCCTGGACGGTGGTTTCCTTGCCTGCGGCGGTGAATGTGTAGGCGGCGAACTTGTCAAGGCCTGTGATGACTGCCTGGGCTTTGTGGTTGCCGAGGTCTTTCAGTTCGACGGTGGGGGTGCCCAGCGTCTTGGGGGTGGGGAGGATACTCTCGGGGAGGTCGGCTGCGGGGGTGGTGAAGAACAGCTTGTAGCGTTCGCCGCACTTGTAGTTGGTGCGGTAGTGGTTGACCCAGGTGCCGGATGTTTGGCCGTTGGGTGCGTATGCGTCGTAGCCGGAGCCGTCACGGATAGCCCAGTCGTCGTAGGACTGGTAGGTCGGTTCGCAGTAGTCCTGCCCGTCCTTTGTGACGATCTTGTTGATGCCGGATGATGTGGCGGCAATGACTGACTGGATGCCGCCGTATTCGCGGGCTACGAATTGATACCTGTAGCCGGTCGGTGAGACAGCGATGAGGCTGACCTCGCCGATAGAGCCCGGCTGCGGGGTTGAGGGGTTGTTCCAGTCAAAGGAGGCTCGCTGGCCGACGAACACCTTGTCGGCCCACACGCGACCGGGGATCGTCTGATCCGCTGCGTTGACGGCCTGAACGTTCCAGAAGAACTGGTTGTCCGAGTACTGGTTATTCGCGTCGATGTGGGGCACGTAGTACACCTGAAAGATGCCATCGTGCTTGGCGTAGTGGGAGGCCATGCCGCCCTGCCATGGGGTCATATTGGTGACGTTGCCGTCCTCATCGAGGACGTACTCGGGCTGCTTGCCGAGGAAGGTGTACCACAGGTACTCGCCCTTCTTCACGTACACGTAGAACACGTCTGGCGCGAATGTGGGCGTGTTGTAGGCGGGCACCGTTTCCGCGTGTGCTGCCTGTTGGACGGTGGGGGTAGCAACAAGTCCCACTGCTGCGATGGCGGCAACCGTGAGCGCAGTAATTGCTCGCCGCAGTCGGGACGGCTTTCTGGATACCATATCTGCTCCTTCTGGCTGATGTTTCCTGAACAATCCTAGCATTTTCCAGGTGCCCCTCTTCTCCTCGCGTTGGGGCATGTCGAAGGGGGAGGGGATTCCAACATGGTGCTGGTCCCCTCCCCCCTTATCGGTGAGCGCGGGTCAGTTGTCCGCGTTCTTGCGTCGGCGTGCCAACACGATCAGCGCTGCGGCTGCTGCGAGGATGCCGCCTGCGGCGCTGGTTGCGAGCACGTGGTGGCGGATCCAGTTGATGACCTGCCCGAAGGTGGAGGCGTTGACGTACACGTCGCTGATAGTCGTCTCGGTGACGTTGTCTGCCATGTCGGTGGCCTTGAGGACGACCGTGTGTGCGCTCGTGGACTGCGGCAGTGTGCCCGTGTAGACCCCGTTCTCGTCGGAGAGGAGCTGCATGGGCTTTCCGTCCACCTGGGCCTCGAGAGTCACGGTGGTCATGTCTCGGGGGGTGACGGTGAAGTCGCGGCTTTCGGAGCGGTAGGCTGCGTCGGTTCGGATGCCGGACACCTGGAGCTCAGGGTTCGTGGAGTCCACAACGAAGGAGTAGCTGAGGCGGCTCACCTGGTCGAGGCCTCCCTCAGTCTGAGAGACAACCTGGATGAGGTAGGTGCCTTCCTTCTGGAAGGCTGCCTTGTCGATGTGGTAGGCGTACACGTAGTCCCCGGTGTCTCCGCCCGTGCGGGTGGTGGACTGGAGCGCGGGGGCGACGGGGTAGGGTGCACCGTCGAGGGTGACCTTGATGTCGGTCTTATCCTCGTTGAGGGCTTCGACGGTGGTCTCCTCGAGGTCAACGTCCACGGGGGCTTGGAGGTATCGGCCCTGGTAGTTGGTGCCGGTCACGTCCACGTTGGAGCCGTAGCGGTTGAGGATGAACTCGACGCTGGCGGTCTGGTCGTTGCCTGCGAGGTCGGTGCCCTTGATGGTGAGGGTGTAGAGGTCGTCGTACTTGGCTTCATCGGGGATCTCGGAGAGGTCGAGGTAGCCGCCGCTGACTGCGGGCTTGAAGACGTTGCCCTTGCGGCCTACGAGGACGGCGGTGACGCTGCTCGTGTCCGCGTTGGTGTCACTGTAGGTCACGCCAACGGTGGGGAGCTGGTAGTAGGCGGTGCCCTTCGTGAGGCCACTGATGCTGATTTCCGGCTTCGTGGTATCGACGATGAACTCGCCTTCGGTGACCTCGTTGCTGGGGTTGCCTGCCTGGTCGGTGGTGCGGAACCCGAAGGTGTGGACTCCCTCGGGGAATGTCACGGTCGCCGTGTGCGTGGATCCGACACTGCTCCAACCACTGATGCTGCCGGTGCCGGTGAGCTGGTTGAGGGCGGGGTCGAAGTGCTCTTCGACGACGGTGATAGTGGCAGTACGTACCTGGTTGTAGTACTTGCCGTTACGCACGTCGGTGGTGTTCCAGGCGACGGAGACGACGGGGGCTACCTTGTCCACGGTGAAGCGGCCCGACGTGAAGGTGTTGGACTGGTGGCCCACCATGTCCGCTGCGGACAGGGTGAAGTCGTAGTCCGTGTTGTCGGAGAACGTGATGGTGTTCGTCCAGGTGTCGCCGGAGTGGACCCATGTGCCCCACGTGCCGACGAGGCCGGTGGTGGTGAGGCTACCGGGGTCGAAGTTGTTGTCGCGGACGGTGACCGTGGCGTGGCGGTCGGTGTTGTAGAAGCCGGACTGGTTGGTCTGGTCGAACGTGACCGTGAGTTCGGGGGCGGTTGCGTCCACGCTGATGGTGCGGCGCGTTTCAGCCTCGTAGCCAGCGTTGTCGGTGACGTGGATCCACACGTCCTGAGCGGGGTATTCACCGGCGAGCGTCAGGGGGACGGATACGCCGGTGACGAGGTTCTTGTCGGTGGCGGTCACCTGGACTGCGGGGTTATCGACCTGGCCGTCGGGGGAGACGGTCGCAGTACCCAGGGTTGTGTCACCGTATCCCCAGGTGAGGGTACGGATACCAGAGTGTGTGGCGACGGCGGTGAGAGTGCCGGATGCGGAGTCCTTGTAGAGGGGCACGCCAGCGCTGTTGGTCGCTGCTGGGGCTCCGAGTTCAACAGAAATGTCGGTGCTGGTGATCGTCGTGTTCGAGTCCTCAGACACGAGGCCGTCGGGGCGCTGACTGTCGCTGATGTTGCCCACCTTGTCGGTGGCTGTAGCGGACACGAAGCCCTTGAAGCCGCTGGGGATGTCGAACTCGGCCACGCCGGAGTTGATGGGGGCCGACTCGGTGCGGATGACGGTGCCGGACGGCGTGTAGAACGTCATGAGAGCGTTACCCAGGCCCGAAGATGGGGCGGGGTCGGAGACCTGAGCCTTGATGCGTGTGGCTCCCTGAACGAACAGGCCGTAGCGGTCGGAACCGTTGATGGTCTTGCCCGGCGCGTAGGACGGGTTCACGACGACGAAGTTCGTGATCGTCGGTGCCTGGTCGTCCACGTAGAACGTGTAGTTGCGAGAGCTGACGTTACCTGCGAGGTCAGTCATGGTGATGGTGACCTGGTAGGAACCATCCTCCGCGCGCGTGGCTTTCGTGTAATCCACGTCGAGGGTGCCGGTGGTGGCGGCTTCACCGGTCTTGTCGCTGGGGTTGACGGTGGCGACTTGGGTGCCGTTGACGGTGGCTGTCATGGTGGCGATGCCGTTGTCGTCGTGGGCGGTGAAGCTGTTGATCGCCCCGCTGGTTGAGGAGAACCATGTCCCATCCGTGGCAGTGATGTCTGTGGTCATCGTGGGGGCCTGAGTGTCCACGGCTGCGTGCTTGGATGGCCAGCCGAGTGCGGTTGCGACGTGGAGTGTCTGGGAGCGGCCCAGCGGGTCGGTGACGGTGACAGTGGGGTCGTTGACGCTGCCGGTGATTGTGGCAACGCCGTCAGGGGAGACAGTCATGCCACTGCTGGGATCGGTGTAGGTCTGCGCGAGGCCACCGCCGCCCTGTGGGGTGAGCTGCACCTGGATGGGGGTGCGGGAGAACACGCCGTAGGGGGTGACGTTCATGTCACCGGGGTTACGAACAGTGGCGTTGATGGTGGCCTGGCTGGTTGACGTGGAGATCGTGCCGGTCCAGGAAGTGCGGTGGAGGCCGCGGTCAGCGCCGTAGAAGTCGATCTGGTGGCGCGTACCATCGGTGAACTCGGACGCGGGGATCGTGAACGTGTACTTGTTGTCAGCAACGCGGGTGGGGGCGATGGGGCGACCGTCGAAGATGAGGCTCATGCCGCGCGGGGAGAGGGCCTGGTCGTCGCTGAATGTAAACGTCAGGTCTTCTGTGGGGGCGGAGGTGAGCCAGTACTGGCCGTCGCCGAGGGTCTTGGCGTTGGTGATCGCGTCGGGGACGGTGAGGGTGGGGATGGTGGAATCCACTGCTACCACGTCGGTGTCGCCGCCGGTGAAGGCACTGAGCCCGACCTCGTTGGTGAGGCCTGCTTCGTCCATGGTCTGCACCTTGTAGGTGCCTGCTTCGGTGATCGTGAACGTGAAGTTGCCGCCCTGGCGCTTGAGGGTGGTGACGACTTCGCCGTCCTTGACGAGCTCCACGGAGTACACGCCCGATGGGCTGTCGGTGGCGGTGCCGCTGATGGTGACGTTGCCGGAGGTGGCGTAGTCGCCGTATGCGTTGACCTGGCCTCCGGTTGCGCGGAGGTTGGAGAACTGCGGGCCTTCGTCGTCGTAGGGGACGTTGATGGACTGGCTGGCGGTGCGGCCAAACTCGTCGGTGATGCGCAGTGTGGCCTTGCTGGGCTTGCCAGTCAGGTTGATGGTGGCGGTGGTGCCGCTGACGCTCACCGAGTAGCCCTCATCGGTCGTTGCGGACACGATCTGCGTGTCGGAGCTGATCGTTGCCGTGAGGGCGGGGAGGGTTGTGTAGAAGCCCCAGGCGGGGCCGGTGGCCGGGTCGAGCGTCATGGCTGTGATCGACGGTTCGCCGACGGTGGTGTGTGCGCCGAGCGTGAAGGTCGTGTTGTCCCACGTGACGGTGGGGGTACCGGACGCGGGGACGCGACTGGTGCCGACAGTGTAGGAGCCGTCCGTGAGCGCGAGCGCGCCGGAGTCCGTGGGGATGACTCCGGTCATGGTGATGGGTGTTGCGCCGGTGTTGGTGGCGAGGATGCCCGCAGCGTACACACCCTTGTCCGTGTGGACGATGTAGACGATGCGCGTGGGGGCTGTGATGTCGGCGGGGAGCTGGTTCACGCCTGCTGTCCCCTGGCCTGCTGCGGTGAGCGCGCCGGAAGCATCGTAGCGTCGCATTTCAACGCTGGTGATCGTTGCGCCGGATTGTGGGGCGATGGTGGCGGTGCCCCGCCACTTGCGAACCTGCGAGTAGTTGCCGAGGTCGAAGTCAACGGACGCTGTAGGGGCGGGCGCTGCGGTGACGGCTGCGGGTGCGACGGTGGCGGCGGGCTGGGTGGTGCCGAAAGCGTTGGTGGCGAGCGCTGCGGGTGCGACGGTGGTGGTGGCTGTGGCGAATGCCAGGAGGGCAGCGATGCGCACTGTCGTCTTGGTCGTCTTCCGGGGAGTCATTCTTGAACCTTTCCGATGATGGGGTTTAACGCCAACTATGAGCTTCTGATACCAAGGTTACGCGACTGAGCGGGTCGGTTGGCTGCGCGGGTGGTTGTGGCGCGAGGTTTGCGGCAGGAATCTCGGTGTCCTCGAAGAACGCGGTGTCTGCTTCTTCGGTGGTTTCCGTACTCGCATCTGAGAAGAACGTGGTGTCGTCGTCCTCTCCGACGTTAGCGGAGCGCTCGAGCGGTGCCGGTGCGGGCAGCTGTGCGGTTCGCGTGGGGGCGTCTGCGACCTGTAGGGGAACAGGCTGAGCTGGCGCAGGCTTGGGGGCGGCAATGGGCGCAGGGGCGACTGTGGTGAGCTGTGGCGGGGTGGGAGTGAGGTCGCCGGAGAGCACGCCGCTCGTGTCGTCGGCGAGTGTACCGCTATCGAACGAGTCACTGTTCGTCGCGTCGTTCAGGGGCGAGTGTTCACCGAGAGACAGGGCGGACATCTTGCGGTACGCTTCGACGGCTCCGTCGCTACTCAGTGTCGAGGTGAGGGTTTCAACGGTGTCGGTGAACGCCTGTCCCTTGAGTTCCCTGCGTGCTGCTGGGATGTCCCATTGGAAGAACAGGATGAGAGCGGTGAAGAACAGGATGAGGGCTGCGACTGCGAGGCCGATTGCCGTTGCGGTGAATACGGTAATCACTTGGTGGCTCCTTCGGCTGCGTACACAGCATCGACGAGGGTGCGGGACTGGTCGAGCTTCGTGGAGAGCTGGGCTGACAGTTCAGCCGGTCTTCCTGGGGTCGGGTTGGGGTGCTGCGTGAGGTAGTCTTTCGCGCGCTCGAGCTGCGCGTCAACGTCGGCTTTGGGCACGCCGTCGGTTCGGAGCCTGTATGTGTAGTTGTTGATGCAGTCCACGATGTAGTTGAGGAGCTGCAACTGCACGACCTCACCGGAGCTGTCGGTGTTGAGGCTGGTGAGGTTGTTCCAGTAGGCCCGGTACATGCCGGTGTCGCTGCTGGTTTGGATCGCGGATGCGATGTCGCGGTTGAACGAGCCCATGTTGTAAAGAGCGCTCGCCTGTTCGACGTTGTAGTTGCCGCTGATCGCGTCCTTGAACCATGGGGCGGATAAGGCGAGGCCGTCGGCGTTTGCGTCGCTGGTGTAGAAAAACCAGTAGAGTTCACCGATCTGGTAAGCGAGCTCAGGGTAGCGCGGGTTGTCCTGAATGTCCTTAATGTGTTCGCGGACGAGGGGGATGAAGGCAGCTTCCTCAGCGGAGGTGAACCTGCCGTCTCCCTGCTTGATGGCGGTAATCGTGTCGAAGTATGAGTCGATGTTGGAGGGGCGCGCGTTGATGACTGGCTCCCACGCTTCGACGGTGCCGGCTTTTTGGGCAGCGCTGGTTAGTGCTGCGTAGGAGTTCGCGTCGGCGTTGGCCCCGTAGGTGTAAGTGCCCGCTGACGCTATTGACATGACGAGGGCTGCTGCTGCGAGCGCGCCGACGGTGCGGATGCGCCTGCGGTGCTTGGCTCGGTGACGGCTATCGGCGGTCTTGTAGGTGTTGAGCGCAGCGATAACTTCGACCATGGACGAGTAGCGGTCATCTGGGCGCAGGGCGACACATTTGGCGATCACGTCGGAGAGGGCGCGGCTAACTTCGGGGTTGGCTGCGTGCGCGTCCACGGGGCCTGTGGGGATGCCCCTGCGGTCGGACGCGGGAAGGTCGCCGACGAGGAGCTGGTACATCGTCATACCGAGGCTATAGATGTCGCTTCGGATGTCGAGCGGCGCGCCCTTGGTGATCTGCTCGGGGGGAGCGTAGCCCTTGGTGCCGAGGGCGTGGGTGTTGATCTGATTGTCAGGGGTGATGACTTCGGCCAGTCCGTAGTCCATGAGCACCATGGAACCGTTCTGGTACATGATGTTCTTCGGCTTGATGTCGCGGTGGACGACGGGGCCGGGGTGGATGTGCGGAGGGAGGGTGTGGAGGTGGTGGAGGATGGTGGCTACCTGCACCATCTTGGGTACGACGAACTGCTCGCTGAACCGGCCTTTTTTGGTGCGGTTGGCTGCATCGGCGAGGTCGTAGCCGCTGATGTAGTCCATGAGGACGGAGTACTTGCCACCCGGCTTGTCGGTACGGTCTCGCACGTCGAGGATGCGAGGAATACCAGGGTGGGTGAGGGGCTGCATGAGGCGCGTTTCGCGCTTGAGGCTATCAACGGCAATCTTGCCTCGGCCTTTAGGGTCGGGGACGGGAGCTGCAACCTCTTTGAGGACGACGAGCTTACCGTTCTTAGCGTCGGAAACTCCGTACACCTGGCTAAAAGTGCCGTTGTGGAGTACGGAGCTGATGACGTAGCGGTCCCCTTTGCCGAAGGTTGAGCCCTTTTTGCGCAGGTTCGTCATGCTAGTCCTTCCGTTGAGGCGAGTAGAGCGGTGATGTTGTCCTGCTCCCCTGCTGCTTGTGCGCGCGTTGCAAGGTCGTTGAGGCCTGCTTCTGTGAGAGCGTCGAGCTTGTTGCCGACGGCTTCGTAAGCGTGCCAAAACCCGTCTGAGCACAGGAGAAACATATCGCCGGGCTGGTAGGTGCCGGTGTAGATGTCAGGGGTGTGACCGTCGGCTTTGGGCTTGCCGAGTGCGCGGGTGATGCGGCTGGCGTAGGTGCGGGCGATGTCGGGGGTGATGGTGACTCCGCGGCGCTTGAAGGCGTTGAGGGCTGAGTGGTCCTCGGTGAGCTGTGTGCCCTCGAGGGTGCCTGCTGGGATCTTGTAGGCGCGGGAGTCGCCGATTTGGAGGATCCAGTACTGGCCGTCGTAGAGGCGTAGGAGGGTGAGAGTTGTACCTCCTCCCGTGTCGGTGACCTTCTGGTGGGCGGTGGTGACGGCTTCGATGAGGGTGTCGTCAGTGATGTCTCCGGCCTTGATTGCGTCCATGTAGGTGCGGGCTGCGCTTTGGGAGGCTTGCGCGCCGTTGGCGACTCCGCCCATGCCGTCGGCGATGAGCGCGAGGATGCCGGTCTTGCCGTCGGCAGTGAAGGTGGCCCAGGCGTAGGTGTCCTGGTTTTCTTTTCGTTGGTTGCGGTGGGTGATCGTGTGGACGCTCATGCCTGCTCCTTGACGACGTTGAAGGCGACGTGGCCGAGGCGTAGGAGTGCGCCGTCGGGGACGATGGTGGGGGTGTGTGGTTGGAGGCGGTGTGCGCCGATGTGGGTGCCGTTCTTGGAGCCCAGGTCGGTGACGATGACTTGGCCGTCCTGCTCGTAGATCTGGGCGTGGCTGCGGCTGAGGCTGCTGTCGCGGCTGACGCTGATCTCGCTGCGCGTGGAGGAGCGTCCAATGACGACGGGGCGGGTGAGGATCGGCCAGGTCTCCTCTGTGGTGAGGCTGTGGAGGCTGTAGGTCGTGGCCGTGGGTTCGTCGTCGTCGAAGAAGCCGGTCATGTCGTCTTCGTTGGTTGCGGCGGATGCTACCGGCTTGGGTACGACAGGCGCAGGGGCGACGGGCGCGGGGGCAGGTGTGGGGCGCACCGGGGTTTCGACAACTGGAGTTGGCGCGGGAGCTGGTGCTAGAGGTGGCGTAACCGGCGCGGGGGCCTGAACGATGGGGGCCGGTGGGGCTGGAGGTTCAGGGAGCGTCGGCGCAGGGAGAGCTGCTTGTGGCTGTGGCGGCTCTGGGGCTACTACCGGCGGGGCTGGCGGCTGCGGGGTGGACGCACGGTCGAACAGGGACTTGCGTGCGGGTTGTGGGGTCATCATGGCCTCGAGCTCGGCCACCGCTGAGTGTTCGACGGCTGGGATGCTCTTGTCCTTGACTGATGAGCGTAGGGCTGCTGCGAGAGCGTCGGGAGTGCCGATGGTCGCGAGAGGCCCGTTGGCGGGGGCAACGATCTGGCTGAGCGTTACGGGCGACAGGTTGGTGGACACGAGGCGAGGTCCGCCGTTTGCGAGCGCCGCCCAGTGTGGTGCGACCTTGGGCATGATGAAGGTCCACAGGTTGAAGGTGGGGTTGTCCTGCGGTGGTGCGACGGCGACCCAGAAGTCGCCTTGGCCGTTGGTGACGATGCCGGTTGCTGTGCGGTAGTCGCCGCCTTCGCGGATGAAAGCTCGCCACACGTTGATGATGCCGTCGAGGGAGGCTTTCCCGTTGAGGGTTTCGACGGGGGTGAGGCCTAGCTGCTGTGCGTGTGCTGCGGGGACGGCGGTCATGGGGGTGATGGTCATGGTCTGTTCACTTTCCGCTGGATGGGTTGCCGGCGAGGACTCGGAACCAGATCGGGTTGGTGGCTCGGTCGTAGGAGGCTCCCCAGATGAGGTAGAGCTCGGAGAGTCGCGTGGATGAGGTCCAGGACTCGAGAGTCCCAGATTCGCCTGGTGCGAGGGTAACGCTGTTCGTGAGGCCGTACACGGTGCCAGTGCGGGTGTAGGGGTTGCGTGTGGCATCGACGAGGGTGTCGTCGGGGGTGAGGGTGATGGTCTCGGTGCCGAGGTTGCGGACCTTGAACGTGTAGAAGGCGTACTGCACTTCGCTCGCTTCGACGAAGCCTCGGTTTTGTGCGGACTTTTGGCTCATGGCGCGGAATGCGTCGGGGCCGGTAAGGAACGCGCTGAGGGTAACTTCGATGGGGGTGTCGGTGCCGTCGGTGGTCTTGACAACGACGGGAGTGTTCAGGCCTGCGGGGGCGTTGAAGGTGCCGTCTCCGACTCGAGGGAGTGTGCTCGTGTCGGGCAGGGATCCGTCTTGTCCTGCGCTGGTGAGGGCGTGTGCACCGATCCAGTTGGGCTCGGTGTAGTAGCTGTCCGCGTACTTGCGGGTGGTCTTAGCGTCCTCGGAGTCGTCGTCTCGCGTGGTGGCGGTAGCGTGCTCAGGATCGAGTGCATCTACGGCGAGTTCGCTGAACGTGTCTTGGAGCTTGTGGAAGCTGTCGGATGCGAACAGCGTGTCGTCCATATACACGTCCTCAGCGCTGGAGAGTCGGCAGGAGGAGCCGAGGCCGGTGCCGGTGCAGTCCATGACTGGCGGGCGGCTGACAGTTGTCGTGGGGAGGTTGGCGGCGTTCGCTGCAATGTAGCTGGCGAACGCATCCGTGACTTTACGGCTGAACTCCACGTCGCTGATCGACGTGAGCTTCGCTTTGGCGAGCGCGTCCTTCACGCCGGTCTTGTCGAGGGTGACTGCCCCGTAGTCTACGAGCTGGAAGTCCACGTTCTCGCCGTTGTTGAGTGTTGAGGGGGCGGTGGTGGGTTTCCAGGTGAAGGGGTTGCGGTGGGGCTGGCCTGTCCAAGTGAGCTGCCCAGTTACGGGAAGCTGGTAGGTGACGGTGGCGAGGATGGCTCGCACGGCGTTGGTGCGTGCTTCGTTACCGTTGAGGTAGTCGTACTCCCGCGCCACCCAGGACTGCTCGATGACCGAGTTGAGTCCGTCGGTGTCGAAGTCGTGGAGGGCCGTCATGTAGGGCACGAACGTGGAGGTGCCTTTAGCGGCCTCGGGGAGGCTCTTCGCCGGCGGGACAATGACCCCGAAGTAGGTGCCGATCAGTGCGACGGGCACTAGGGCGATGAGGGAGCGCTTGAGGAGCTTCTTCTTTCCGCGCTTCTTCTTGGCTGACGTTGCAGGTGTAGCGGGTGACCCCCACGAGTCCCAGGCCTCGCCTTGCGCGGGCACGTTGTTCTGCATGGGGGTGGTGGGGATGTTGGTGTCCCAAGAAGCCATGTCTTTTCCTTACCCGAATATGTTGCTGAAGAAGGTATCTGCGTTCGCCGTGTCTTCCGGCTCTGGTTCCGGCTCTGGCTCGTCTGCCCTGGGGGGCGATGGAGTGTCGTCGATGCGGGGGGCGAAGTCGTCCTCGTTGTCACCCGTGGGGAACACCCAAGGGCTCACAGCGTTAGAACCAGTTGTTTCCACCTGAACTTGTTGGGGTTCTTGGGGTTTTTGCTGGGTTCTGAGCAGTTCTCGGACGAGGGATTCAAGCTCGTCCATACGGTCGTCCTTCTTGGGCTCTACCTGTGGGGCCTGCACGACGACCTGCGGTTGTACGGGCGCGACCTGCTCGAAGTAGCTCATCCCCTGCTGTGTGCGCATGGTGAGTGAGTCAAGCATGAACTGGAGGCGTTCATTCTCCTGCTGCGCTTCATCCAGGGCTGTTTGGAGCTGAGCGCGCTCGAAGTCTTCCTCATAGCCGAGCATGACGTTGACGATGCGTCGCACTTCCTCATTGTCGCGGTAAGCGGTCAGTAGGGTGATGACGAGGGGGGATGCCTGCCGTTGCTGAGCGAATGGGCGGATCACGTCGTCGTAGATGTCCTCCGGGAGGCCCTTGACGACCAGAGTTCGTTTAGTCGATGACATCGGTCAGCCTATCTCCCTCGCGGACAACGCTTGTGGCAACTGATCTGGCGAAGAACTGGATCAACTGCTGCGCCTGCCCAGCTGTTGAGGGGTTGTAGATGAGGGCTCGAGGCTGAGGGTTCAGGCCTCCGAGGTTGATGAGGGTCGCTCGTAGCGACTGGACGATTCCGTCGATGATGACGGTGGGGAGCTTGTGGGCTGCGAACGCCATGTAAAGGACGCGCGCGACCATGCTGTTGGCGGGTGGACCGACGAGGATGATCTGCTTTCCGTCACGGGCGACCTGCGAGAGGCGAGCTGCCCAGTCCACGAGCAGATAGGAGAGGTCGTTCATGTAGGAGCGCGCTCCCATGGTGATGAAGCTGACCTGGTTGACACTGGTGTCCGTGTAGGGGACCGGGCCGGTGCCTTTGGTGAGCCATGTGCGCCCATCGGTCACGTCGTTGGTGCCAAAGCGGTAGTCGATGAGGCTATCCACGTTCAGGTCGATGATGCAGACGGGACCGTTGTAGGCGAGTTCAGCGGCGTACTTCTGGATGATCTTGTACGTCGTTTGGACGGCTCCCCCGGTACCGGGGAAGAGCACGTGCAGGCTCTTGACGACCGTCGGCGAGAGCGTCGCGACCGTCGGCAGGCTCAGCGTCAGGATGGAGTCCGCGTTGGAGAATGCGTCGAGGCGCGCGAACGGGGACCGCTCAAAGGCAGCGAGGCGCTTACGGAGCTCCACGTCGCTACCACCGTGCATGACCTGCTTTTCAAGGTCGGCCTTTTCTCGGGCGAGGCGTGTCGCGTCGGCTTCGAGAGCTGCGATACGGTCGCTCTCAGATGCGCGCGTGTTCAGGAGGGCTTCCTGTTCCGCGAGCTTCCGGTTCGCTGCGTCGAGGTCGGCCTGTAGGCGCGCTACGTCAGCGTTGGTGGAGGTGATGGCAGGTGCGACAGCCGGGGGGGCCTGCTGTGGAGCCGTCGTGTTAGCACCTTGCGCAGCTGCAAGCGCAGCGAGCGCCTGCATGAAGACATTGGGGTCTAGCGGCTGCTCTCCCGAGGGAGCGTCGAGAGAAGCACCTCGAGCGTTCAGGGCTTCGACGAGGCGCGCGTCAGTTGAGTAGGGGATGTACTTGTCAGTGCTCACGATGCTGGGTGCGATGCGACCGCTATCCGCATACCCGTCAGGGACGATGAAGGCCACCACATCGTTGCGCGTGGCGCTCCTGTGCGACTGGAGCTTGAGGCTGGCGGCTGGCACCTCCGACAGTTCGACAACATCCTCAGCCCCGTAGATCTGAGCGAAGCCCTCGCGTGCGAGTTTCACCGCGGAGGCGGGGAGGCCGTAGTAGTAGGCCTTGAACATGCTGGGCTCCTTCCTGTGTGGTGGGGCCTCCGCGCCCCTACCTGTTCGACTGGGTGAGCAGGGGGCCAGTGAACCGTGGGGCGCGGAGGGGCTTGTGGGATTACTTCTTCTTGTCGGCGAATCGCGCGAAGTTGATGGCACCTTCAATGTTGAGGGTGCGCAGGTTGACGCCCTCCTTGATGGGGAGGAGTTCGATGTCGGGGGCGAAGGAGCGGACCTGACGTACAACCGACTCAGCGATGGGTTCCATCTCTTCTGCCCTGTCGAGAGAGGGGTCTGTCTGTTCCGTCTTGATCGCGCCGCCGCCTATGACGAGGAGGTAGGCGAACTCATCGGGCGCGAAGCGGTTGGCTTCGAAGGTGTTTCGCAGGTTGGCCGTGATAGTGCCTGCAACCTCGTTGCGGGCGGCGTTGACCTGGCGGGACACGTCCTTGCGCTTCGCGCCTGAACGGATGGTGCCGGTGAGGACCGCTTCTGTGGCGGCTTCACGGGAGAGTGCGCGACCGTGTTCCTGGTGCACGTACTTGGCGACCAGGGAGGCAATGGTGTTGCCGCCAACGGGGTAGGAAGCGGACGCGGACGTAATGGGGTTGAGGTTCTTGATGAACGTCACGTCGGCAGTGCCGGCCCCGAGGTCGAGGACAATGATCGGCTCGTTCACACAGTCTGCATAGTCGGCGACTGTGCCCATCGCAGGAGTGAAGACGGTGGCGCTGAAGCCTGCCAGACCCTCCGCGAGGACGGACACGTCGCCCACCTTGATCGGGATGCTGACGCGCTCAGGAGCGATGACCTCCACGCTCTTCGCGAGCGTGAAGATCTTCTTGAAGGTCTCTCCCTTTCCGGTCTCGCTGGGCGGGGCGAGGAGAGTCACGTCCCAGGTGATCTCCAGAGACTCCGGCTTCTTACGCAGGAGCTTCGCAACGAGTTCACGCCCGACGAAGACGGCGTAGTGGAAGCTCCACAGCGTCGTCTCGGACTGCGCCTTCGTCGCAATGGCGGAACTGGGGCGTGTTGCCGACATGGCGAACTCTCGGTCGGCGAGAGGCCCTGCGGCGTACAGGTGCGTCGGCTCGCTGGCTGCGAGGCCCTGGGGTGCCCGAAAGATGATCGAGCGGAGCTCGTTGGGCTTGCCATTCACCTCGTCGGCGACGTACTGCTCTGGGATTACGTAGTCGTCCCCGATGGCCGCGAAGGCGTTGGGGAGGATCGTGATGGGGCTGGCCTTGCCATTCACGAGGACAGCAACTCGGGTTTCCGAGTTGCCGAAGTCGATGACCAGGCGCGCCTGCACCTTGGTCTTGGTCTGCTCACTCACTAGCGCGTCCTTTCTATGTGGTTTCGTGCGCCGTTTAGACCATTTTATCGGTAAATGGCCTACACGTGCGTTTAGGCGTGTCTGTGTCGCTGATTAGCGACGTTCGCTTCGAGAGCTCGAGCGTTGACTGTGGCGTTGCTGAGGCCTGGCATGAGGAGTTCTCGGGTGAGGGTTCCTTTCTCCCATCCTTCTTGGATGCGGGCTATCTGAGTGCCGGAGTACTGGAAACTGCCATCCTCGTTCTGGGAGGAGAGCTGCTGCATGAGGCCGGGAACCGTGTCAGGGATGCGCGTGGCGTACATGTCGGCGAGCGCTTCGAGGGTGTCGGCCTGGCTGTTCCTCGTGAGGGGAAGGTCTGCGAGGATGGGGGCGCGGCTGATCTGGTGGAGTTGTTCCTCGTTGAGGCCTGCGCGTGCGAGGCTGGGGCGCGCGAGGTTGAGGAGGGAGCGTAGGGCGGTGTCGGAGGAGATGCCCGCGTTGAGGTAGGGCTTGATGTCCATGCCTTGTGCGAGGGCGCTCTCGTAGAGGGAGAGCTGGGTTTCGCGCATGTACCGGAAGTCGCATCCTGCGGTGGGGTATCCGCGCGCAGTCCATTCGAGTACTGCTGCGAGGACGGGAACGGTGAGGCCCATCTTGAGGAAGGGGCGGAAGCTGTTGAGGTTGCCCTGATTGTGGGCGTGGTTGCGGACGATACGCAGGATGGGGGCAGGGAGCACGAAGAATGGCTCAGGGATGGTTTCGAGCATGGCGAGCCGGATCTGGTGGAGGTCGTCAGGGTCTCGGTCGATGTAGGGCATGATCGGGGTGCCGTCGAAGATGGCGCTGCGTACCTCGTCAAGGATGTCGAGGGGGTAGCCGGTGAGGATCGCTCGGTAGTTCTCGAGCGTGAGTTCTTTGCCTGCGTACTTCACTGGTCGGTGCCTTTCGTCGTGGTGGTGAGCGCTGCTCGTCGCTGGGCTGTGGCGTGCACGAGTTCGTCGAGCACATGAGGGTAGAGGCTGCACATCCAGGAGCGGTTGGTGCTCCAACCGTCGGTGGGGTGGTGGAGCGCTGCGGGTATGCGGGCGGCGTTGAGGGTTTCGAGGTAGGAGGTGACTGCGGCGTGGGGGCTGAGGTCTTTGTAGTGGAGGCGCGCTGTGGGCGGAATGTTGGCCCACGTGTAGGAGCCGTTGGTTTTTTGCTGGAGCTCCTGCGCGGTTACGTCGAGGATGAGTGCGTCATAGGCCAGGCCTCGGGTAGCTTCGGCGGCGCGGGTGCCATTGCTCGAGCGGGGGCTGGTGATGGTGACGGCGAGGACGTGGCCGTCGTCGTAGTGGAGGGCATATTCGTCCTTCTTGATGGTGCGGGCCCCTTCTCGGTTGTAGATGGGTAGGGGGATGGTGGCGAGGTGCGCGAGAGTGTGCAGGCGGTTGAAAGACGGGTGGGCGCACAGGTCGATGCGGGTCGTTCGTTCGACGGTTGCTCCGGCGCGTCGGCGCGTGGAGTAAGCGACGTGGCCGCGGTGTGGGGCGTGGACCGTCGTGTATGGGGTGGAGCTGATGAGCTCTCGGAGGTTCATTCGTCATCCTCAGTGGATAGGTGTCGTGTCGCTTCGAGCTGTACTCGTTGCGCGAGGTCGGGTGGGGGGAGTTCTCCGTGAGTGTCCCAGGCTGGCGGTTGTCCGTTGAGGGCTTCGGCGTTCTCAGCCTGGAAGCGTTCACGGTCGAAGTCGATGCCGTGCTGGGAGAGCGCCCAGTAGGCGAGGTCTACCTCGGACAGGATAGTGGGCGTGAGCTGTCCATCGCGGGTGACGACTGTGGGCACGGTGTTGGTCTGGTCGATGGGTTCGATCATGTACGGCTCTTGGTAGCCGAGGTAGCCGACGGCGCAGTCGGCGAGATGGTAGGAGGCATCGTGGGGTTGGGGCGGGGCGATGAGGTCTGTGTACTTCCACCTGTCGGCGAGGGGGATGTTGCACAGGTCAGTGATGGAGTCTTCGATGGTGCCGTTGATCGGCCAGGCCTGTAGGTCCAGCTGGTCACTGGTGGCGGGGTCGTTGCGGACGACGGCGAGTGTGCAGCCAGTGAGGCGCGGGTAGGAGCCTGCCGTTGAGGCGGTGGAGAGGCGCGAGTGGACGACGACGACGCTGCCGGTGGTGAACCATGCGGCGGCGCGTTTCTCTTCGACGGTGGCCGGGCGGAACGTGTCGAGCTCGCGGGTGACTCCCTGCCAGAGCACATAGTCGATGTCCCTGTAGGTCGCGTTCGTCGTGTCGATGTCGATGTCGGGGTTGTTGAGCTGCCAGAGGAGGAGCGCGAGCGGCTGGAAGATGCGTCGGTTCTTCACGTGCGCGACCGGGGGCGTGATGAGCGCTCGCGGGGTGGGGGTGGTGCGGGCCCAGTGGGCGAGGCCGCTCATGTAGGCGGTGACGGTCTGCGCGTCGGTGAGCTTCGGCTCCGTGGAGACCGTGATCGTCGTCGTGTCTCCCTCGCGGGTGAGGGTGGCGTGCTTGTTGGGCCGCTTCTCGTCGTGGAGTAGCGTCTCCCACTGCTGCTTGTAGGGGAGTGCCTGGCGGGCGACGGTCTGAGGGTTCGTCACTTGCTGGCCTCGTTTCGGAGCTTCTGGGCAAACATGTACTGGTCGTTCGAGTTGCCGCCGGTGCCGGTGATGAGTGCTGCGACGTAGGCGAGAGTTCCCGCGTCGAGGGCGTGGAGTTCGTCGTGGATGCGAGCCTTCGAGAACTGCATGACGTAGGCGAGGGTCTGCTGGAGCAGCTCGATGTCTGGCGAGGCCGTGGAAGTCGTGCCATTGGTCGCTGCTTTGAGTTGGGCGATGAACTCGGAGTCGAAGTAGTCCTCGAGGCTCCCGGTGCCGGTGTCGCGGGCGACGGCGCGGTCGAGGGTGCGGGCGGCGGCTGCGAGAGAATCGGGGGTGTCGGTGGTGATGAGGGTGAGGAAGTTCTTCCCGAGGCGAGCTTCGACTTCGCGCAGTCCTTTTTCGACTTCGATGCGCACGGTTGTCTCTTTGCGGTTGAGGTGCTTGCCGATCTCCTCGTAGCTCATGCCTTTATGGGCGAGCGCCCCATCGGGAGTGCCGGGGATACGGAGCCGGATTGCCTGCGGGTAGAGGCGGGTTTGCCGGTAGGACGCTCCCCTGATGTAGACGACGGTGCGGTTGATGAGGGTTTGCGCGTCGGTGGACAGGGTATGCGCGTTTGAGACAAGCCTCGTTAGTTGCGTGTAGAACCTCGCCACGATGCTCTCCTTCTGACCACTGATTGAGGGGGTGATCGTTGATGTGGGAAAAACCATCGTTTTTTGTCCACGCGCTTTTGCTGGCGGCGTTTTGGGCCTCCTGGAGGGGTTCACCGCCGGTTTGGAGGTGCGCGTGGACTCAAAATGATGTCTGAAACCATCATTTCACGATCAACATTTTTCATCACTTTGAGCGGTCGGAGGGTCGCAGATTGAGATGCGGGTCGGGCGTTGGGGACGCGGTAGAGATGGCTAGAGGGGGTTGTTGGCGCGGCGACGCGAGAGTCAGGAATGGGGTGTTTTATCGGGGTTTGTCCAGTTGTGCCACTGCCGGGTGCTTGTCGGTGGGATGTAATCCCCGCCTGTGTGGACCTATAGTTGCGCCGTGTGTATCCTCGCTTCTCTCGGTGGGAACTGGCTCTAGTGCTACCTAGATGTCCGCTAGTGCACCCGTGAACTATGTCTAGTGCAACCATGATCTAGGCATGGTTAACCTGGATGTTGCTAGGTGCAACCTCTATCTCTGATATTACGTGTGGACCTGGCCTCTGGTAGTACCAAGAACTAGCTCTAGTAGTACCAAGATATACGCAGGGTTAACTTGGATGTCGATAGGGTTAACCTGTATCTCGACAGGTATAACCACTATCTACGTTTTCTCGTGCTTATCTAGGCATAGGTACAACCTCTATCTGCGCAGGTATAACCTCTATCGCGACAGATGTAACCGCGATCTCGGTCAGGTGCAACCTTTATCTTCGATTTTGCGTGTGTACCTAGGGGCTAGTAGTACCAAGAACCAGGTAGGGGCAACCTGGATGTTGGGAGGGTCAACCTAGATGTTGGCGGCGGTGTACCTGGATGTGGGTCTAGTGCTACGCGGATGTGGCGCTAGGTGCACTTCCTTCCCTGTGTGAGCATAAGGAGCGGCCCCTCGCTCGTGGTTATGAGCCGAGGGGCCGACTTGTTGGAGTGGAAGGTTCTAGCGTGAGCACTCCGTGGCGTGGGAGTAGATCTTCGCAAGGTCGTCGGGTGCGACGTTGGCAAGCGAGTGGGTGTCTCGGATCTGGGAGATGGCTACGGGGTCGAGGTCGCTCCATGATTTCTCAACCATGCACTGTGTGGTGGTGGCCGTGTACTCGCCGAGGCCAACGATGCCCTCGGGCACGTAGGAGCTGGTCCACGGGTGCCAGAGGGTCACGAGGTAGATGACGGCGGCTGCTAGGAGGATGGAGAGGATCGACTGGACGATGCCGCGGGTTTTGTACGCCATGCGGAACGGCGTGAAGATGATGAACACGGCTGGGGCCTTTCAGTTGTTGCGCACGGTGTAGCGCAGTGGGTGGCGGTCGTGGATGAGGACGGGGCGGGCGAGTGCTTCCTTGAGGCGCTGGTGTGCGTTGTTGAGTTCTTGGAAGGCGTGGGGGTCGCCGCCCCTGTCGGGGTGGAGGGTGCGAGCTCGGGTGCGGAACGCTCGGTTGAGGTCGGCGAGGGTCGCTGCTGGGGTCAAGCCGAGGAGCTTGAGGTCATGGGGAGTAGGGCGGGGGGTCATGCTTGCTCCTTGTTCTTCATCTGCTGGCGGTAGTTGGCGATGCCGCCGCCGATCATGGAGGCGAGGCTGCGCACGCCCCTGGATGCGACGTTGGCGGCTCCCATGGCGAGGGTGCCAGTGAGGCCTGCGGTGATGCGCCAGGTCTTGCTCAGGCCTCCGAGGTCGGTGCGCTGCCAGGTCTTGCGCGTGTAGTCGCTGGCGTTGCGTTGGCCTGTGGAGAGGATGTGCGTGGCGGCGGACATGGCGCGCTGCATTTCGTCGTAGCGTCGCACGCCTGATGGTGTGCCGTTGATGGTGCTCCAGGTCTGGCGGTCGAACTCTTCGCCTTCGATGCTGATGTGCTGGAGGAGCGGCATGTCAGCGAAGAGCTGGGAGATTGACGAGTCGGGCTTGTACCCGAGGTCGGGGCAGACGTAGGAGCAATAGAAGTCCCAGGAGTCGAAGGACAGTCGGCGCAGGTTGGGCATCTCCCGTAGGACGGTCCAGTTCATGATGGGCGCGATGTTGGAGGAGCGGATCGCGTCGGTCATGTACGGGGGGATGACTTGGTTGTTGCGCCAGTCGTCGGTTACCTGGGTGCGGTAGGCGACTCCGTTCATGATGATGGTTTCGCCGACGACTCCGACGCGCTTGACGCGAGCCCAGGTGCCGGCCCATTCGTTCATGTCGGCGTAGAGCGCTGCTTGCACTGCGTCGGGGGTCATCTCTGTGGGGGTGATGGTGCGGGGGGTGCTGGTGTTGAACTCGTAGCCGCCGCCGGTGGTGGGGCGCACGGGGCTGGTGGAGTAGTCCCATGTGGGGGCTGGTGCGTCGGGTTCGTCGGGCATGGCCATGCGGTCGGCGTTGGGGTCGGTGGTGTCGTCCATGTCGGGGACGGTGGGTGCCGGGGGCATGGGTGGCGGTGGGGGGACAGGTGGGATTGGCGCAGTGGGTGCGGCGACGGTCGGGGGTTGGGGGACTGCCATGTGTGCGTCTTGGGTGTCGCTGGCGGCGCGCTCGGCGGCTGGCTTATCGTCATCGCCGGTGAGGTCGCTCATGTCCCACTCTTCTGCGTCGCTGCCCGCGAGCGCGAAGCCGCTGTTGGTGTCTTCTGACTCGAAGGCCTGGGGGTAGACGTGACGGAATAGGGTGACGGACTGGGGATCGTACTCGTAGCCCTGGAAGACGTTGTAGATGTCCTCGACGGAGGCGATCCACTGCGGGCGCAGGTCGGACACCCATTCTTGCCAGGTGCCCTCGTAGCCGAGTTTGCGGACGGTGAGGTTCGCTGCGTCGGAGAGCTTCTGGAGGGTGGCCGCGGCCTGTTCGCGGGTGACTCCGGCTTTCGCGAGGTAGCCCTCGAAGCCGAGGGATGGGTCGAGCTCGCCGGTGTCGGTGGATACGTCGCGTCGGACTGCTTCTACGTCTACGCCTGCGCTCTTCATGTAGGAGATGGAGTTGTTCCAGCAGTAGCCGTCTTCGCTGCCGTCGGCGAAGAGGAGGCCGGGGCGCAGGTAGGTGGCGGTGCGGGCGACGGATTCGTCGCCGTTCATGATCTTGTGGATGTTGTCGCCGCTGAATCCGGGGAGGTAGGCGAAGCATCGCATGGTGGAGGATAGTTTGTCGGAGGCGTAGGAGCCGGGGGTGAGCTGGTTCAGGTAGTTGCGTCCAGGGTGGTGGCCGATGAGCACGTCGGTCTTGCCGATGGATGCGTAGCTGTAGATGAAGTTGTCGGCCTCCTTGAAGGGGATCGGGATGTTCTTCGTGCTGGCGTTGAGTGGTTTGCCTGCGGGGAAGAACTGGCCGATGTCGGTGACGGGGTTGACGGGATCCTGGCCGATCATGAAGACGCGGGAGCGTTTGGCTTCGGCGTTGTTGAAGCCTGCGTTGCGCAGTTGGGATAGTTTTTCGAAGGAGCGGCGCATCATGAAGTACATGCTGGTGAACCACAGTTCGCCTGGGTTCACGTCCTGCTTGGGCTTCTTCTTGTCGTCGAAGCCGGACTGCTCCCACGCGGCCCACTCGGACTCGTAGTTCGTGTAGCACATGTGGCCTTGCATGTTGGACTGGAAGAACGTCTGGATCTGCTGGTTCGTGTTACTGATTTCATCGAACACAATGCAAATGCCGTCTTTTCCGCCTAGTTGTTCAGCGATTTCGGGGCTGATTGTGCGGGCTGCGAGCATTCCAAGCGCGAGGATCATGTATCGCAGGTAGACGACGGTGCCGAGGGTGCCCGTGTAGCCGGGGGCCCACGCGAGGTTGTTCTTGTTCAGGTACTCGGGGATGTGGGCGCGGGCTTCGAGCTCGGCGACCTTTGCTGCCGTGTACTGCATGAACATGTCCGTGCCCTCTTCGGGGTTGGATGCGATGTTCGAGCCGTTGATGACGAAAGCGTCGGGGTTGATCGACAGGAGCAGGGATGCCATGTCGGGCTTGTTGTCACCCAGGCCGGGGGCGATGCCAGCGATGAGGTGCATCGCGAGGATCGTCTGCGTGGTCAGGCCCTTACCTGATCGGGAGCCCGCGAAGATGCCGTGGCTGGTGTGGTCGTTGAACTGCTTAATCTCCTTGCCGGTGGTCACTACGTCATCGTCGAGGCCGATGCCAAGGATCATGTTGCTGGCGCTGGGCTTGCGTCCCTGGCGTTGCATCGCATCGAGGATCTTGCCTGCCCACACGGGGGAGGCGTTGGCGAGCACCTTGTCCATGTCGTGCCGGAACTCCCAGAAGATCCCCTTGTTGATGGGGGCGTAGTTCTGGGCTGTGGTACCGCCTGCGAAGCCGAGGGCTTCGACGATGGCGCGCTCGACGATGTTCTCACTGAAGCCTTCGTAGGGGGTGAGGACTCGGACCTTGACCTTGACGGGGATGTTGCTCGGGGAGTTGTCGTAGGCGGAGACGAGGACACACGTCGTCATGGCCTTGCAGATAGTGTCCAGCGCTTTAGCGACTTCCTTCATGAGGGTCGGATCGTGGTGCGTGCGCCCCTCCGCCTTATGCTGAAGAAAAGCTCGCACAACGGTAGTGAGCATGGCTTCTAGGCTCTTCTTGACTTCGCGCTCGCGGTAGGTGTCCCAGGAGGATGCGTCGCTGTGACGGGGGTAGAGGTCTTGCGCGCCGTCGTTGGACTCGCGTCCAAAGGCGTACTCGAGCATCTTGTAGGGAAAATAAAAACGAGTGCCGTCAGGGTACTGTTTCCCCTGCCGATCCTGTTTCCCCTGCCGATCCTGTCCTGTTACTAGGATCTCGGCGATCTCGTTGATGTTTCTTGTTGGCAGGGGGGTTAGGTGCAGCGTTTCCTGCACCTTTTCCCACAGGCGCAGAAGGATGAGATTGTGGGTGCGCTGGTAGGCGCGCCCGTCAGAGGAGAGGGCCATGAGCCGGCCCTGGCCTTCTTCGTCGCAGGTGAGGACACCGGCGGGTTGGAGGACACTGTAGCCGGACTTGAAGATACGGTCGTACTCTTTGAGAACACTTTCGGCGCGGGCGGTGACCTGGCCTTGGTAGAAGGTCATGGCCTCTTCCGAGACCTCGTTTGCAAGCGCGTCGAGTACCTTGTCGAGGGTGATGTCGCTGGGGATATTCTCAAACCCCAGGCCCTTGCGCGTGTCCTCGGGGAGGGAGACGAGGTAGAGGGCAGCTGAGCGACTGTCGCTGGCCGCGTCGAGGAGGACACCGCGGCTGCGGGAGTTGACCTTGGAGGCGAGGGCCTTGTGGCTGGCTAGGGTTGGCCACCAGTCTGGCTGTGTGTCGAGGCTGGTGAGGTCGCGGCACTGGGATGCCATGGCCGCCGTGTAGGGCTCGCCCTTTTTGAGGCTGGCCTCAAGGAGGGTCAGGATCTTGGTCTGGTGGAGGCTGGTCTCGAAGTCGCGGAGACGATCAGCGAGGTCGTCACCGGGGGTGTCCTCGTTGGGCGTGGGGATGCGGGCGGGCGCGTCCGTGGTGGTGTCGTCGCGCATCTGCTCACGCTTGGGGGCCTTGAGGGAGGACAGGTAGGTCTCGAGGGTGCCGCCGATCTGGTCGGAGGCGTACACGTTGGGGGCGAGCTGGTAGGACTCGACGACCTGCGCGAAGGGGCGCAGTTGCGTGTAGTGGCCGTGGGTGGCGAAGTCGGTGGCCAGAGCGAGGCGCGCGCCTTCGGGTGCGTCGGGGATGAGGGGGCGAGGGTCGCCTTTCGCGCCGGAATGGGCCGACATGTAGGCTTCGCGTTCGAGGCGCAGGCTCCGGGCGATCTGCTCGATGGGCGGCATGATGTCGTCGGGGATCTGGTAGTAGCCGCCAAGGCGCACGCCTTCACTGAACATGCTTTCGACGTTGACTCCCTCGAACATGCTGGCGGGGGCGACGATGGCTTCGAGTGCGCCGAACTGCTTATGGGAGAGGGCGCGCAGCGGAGACTTCGACGTGGAGGAGGGTTTCGCGGCGGCGCGTGTGAGCTCGCCCTTCGTTTTGCCGTGACGTTCCACGTACACGCCGTCATGGGCAATGACGAGGGTCTTGACCGTGTTGGGAGTCCACGTCCCGTAGTCGGTGCCGTCGCCGTCGGTGATGTAGTGGCCTCCAAGGGCCTTGATCGTGTCGTCGTAGGTGGTCACGAGGACTCTACCTTTCCGTTGTGGTCGCAGGTGTTCAGTGTGTGAGTGTTAGTGCTGGCGGGATGGTGCCCGTAATACGAGGGCACCCCCACCCATCGAGCGCTTGTCTCGCTGGTTGCGTCACCTGGTGGCAATAGGTGGCGTTCTCAGCGAGGGGCGTATCGGGGTGAGGGTGCGGCCTGTGGGGGACTGGGGTCACCAGTCGGAGCCACCTCCAGCGGAAGCGGTAGCGATGTCGTTGCGACCTTCGGCGCGGATTTTGCTGCGCTCGACTGCGCGACCGACCTTGTAGCCGATGAAGGCGGGGATGGCGATGACGGCGATGATGGCGAGGATTGTGAGGGCCAAGTGCATGATGGGTCCTTTGCTTGGTTGGGGTGGTTAGGCTGCGACGAGTGCCGCGGCCTTCTCGATGCGGTCGGGGCGGAACCCGCCCCAGGTCTCCAGGATAGCGCCGTCCCCACCTCGGACTGCGACGACAGGCGCTTGCTGGTAGCCGAGGCCCTTGATGAGGTTGAGGGA
>ERZ773067.25-NODE-25-length-97072-cov-9.650401_pt1 | contig 97072 bp, 122 predicted proteins | sample MGYA00580622_ERZ773067 | MGnify/ENA primary metagenome ERZ773067 (study PRJEB29015, sample SAMEA2737998) | human oral metagenome | biome: human oral; feature: human-associated habitat; material: dental | place: China | collected 2113 ...
CCTACAAGCCTACAAGCCTACAAGCCTACAAGCCTACAAGCCTACAAGCCTACAAGCCTACAAATAGCTTATTATCTAAATATCAACCTTGCAAATTTATTTTGGGAGGTTGTTAATGTCTAGAAGCAGTACAAAAGTAAGCGAATCCATTACTGAAAATATATTTAGAGAATTTTATTCTAAAGAAAATTTTATTGAAAAATCTGCAATTCCAAATGAATATGGATTTAAATCTAAGAATAATACTGGAGAAGTTGGTTATCCTGATTTTTTTAAAGATTTAGATGAATATTGCATTGTCGTTGAAGCTAAATCTACGAAACACTCTGATGCAGAAAATGAAGTTAAGTTCTATATGCTGGAAAACAACATAGATGTAGATATTATTGGCATTGCAATTTCAGGTCAATCAATAGAACAGTTAAAAGTAACTTATTTTTATAAGCTTTATGATAAGAATGAAATATTCACATTAAAAGTAAAAGATTCTTTAATAAGTATAGATTCACTTCATAAAAAATTTATAAAACATAAATATGGTGAGGTTATAACTGATGATGAGCTTATTACAGTAATTAAGTCCTTAAATGAAACATTCCACTCTGGAAACATTAGAGAAACAGAAAGAAGTTTATTCTTTTCTGGATTAATGATTGCTTTAACTAATCCCACATTTAGAAATACATATAAATTGATACAAAAACCAACAAAAGAAGAATGTGCTAAAATAAAGATAACTCTATTACAAGCTCATCACTTAAATGCTGCGATTGTTAAAGCTATAAACATACAATTAGAATCAAAAATAAATTCTTTATCTAAGGAATACAGTTGGGAGGATAAGTTTTCTTTTATTAAAAATATTGATTTTGGATTAACAGAGTATAAGAAGATAATTAAGAAAATAGAAAGTAAAATATATGCATCATATCTATTAGATGAAAAACAGGATCTTTTAGGGAAAGCTTATAAAATTTTTCTTTCAAGAGCTGGAAGTGCAGAAAGCAAAAATATTATTCTTACCCCAGATCATATTAAAGAACTAATGATAAAATTAGCTAGACTGAATGTTGATGATGTAATAATTGATACTTGTATGGGAACAGGTGGCTTCTTAATGGAAGCAATGGAAAAGTTAATTAACTTAGCCCAAGATAATGATGATAAAATAAAAAATATAAAAGAAAAGCAACTTATAGGATTTGAACTTGACTCTGTATTATTTTCGCTTGCTTGCTCAAATATGTTTTTACATGGAGATGGTAGATCTAATTTATTATTCAGATCTAGTTTGCTAGATAATACTAGCCAAGTAGCGAATAATTATGATTCTGTACTTTTTGATTATATTAAAAGTTTAAAGCCTACTAAATGTATTATTAACCCTCCTTATGAGAAAAATCAATCAATAAAATTTACATTACAAGCTTTAAAGTTTATCGAACAAAACGGAAAACTTATTATAATAATGCCAACCCCAACTTTAAATAAGAATAAGGATGGATTATTAAAAGATATTCTAAAGATAGCAAAACTTGATTTTGTAATAAAAATGCCAATGAATCTTTTTTCAGAACAAAAGAGAACTGTTAATACATCTATCTTTGGCTTTACAAAAACACCACATCATGAAAATGATAATGTCTTATTTTATAACTTAGCTGATGATGGATTTGTAAGTATCCAACATAAAGGCAGAATAGATAAGAATAATCGTTGGAATGATATTGAGAGTGAAATTTTAGATCATATAAGTGATTTCAAGGAAACAAAAGGATTATGTGAAAAAAGAAAAATATATGAAAAAAATATATTAAATCCAAATGGATACCAAAATGAACGAAACAGCACCTATCCACTACTTAAATTAAGTGATCTTTTTTATGTTAATGATGGTAATTTAGCTAGTAGTGATGCTAATGATAGTGGTGAATTTGATTTCATAACCGCGTCGGAAGAATGGAAAAAACATGATGAATATACTCATGAGTGTGAAGCCATTGTTTATGCAGCAAAAGCAGGTGGATCGTTAGGTAGAACTCATTACGTTAATGGAAAATTTATTGCAAGCAACCTTTGTTATATCCTAACATCAAAGAATAATGAAAAGTATCCTATAAATATGGAATTTTATAATATTTACTTTTCTGCAATAAGAGAAACTATCGTATCGAACCTAGCTGATGGAACATCAAAATTAACAATAGATAAGACATCTTTATCCGAATATCTTATTGAATATATCCCTATAGATATTCAAAATTCCTATGTTATATCACATATGGAAAAATATAAGAAAGCAATGGATGAGTTAAAACAAATAAAATATAAAATGAATAATGATATTTTATCTATCTTATAAAGAATAACTTTCTATACACATAAGCAACCTTGAAAAGGGTTGCTTTTTTCTTGCAAATCGACAAACCTTGATCTAGAATGCCCCGTTTTTGAGCAAATCTTCTCGTTTGCTTTTTTCATATTTAATTCGTTCAACCAATTTAGCAAGAGAAACATGACTTATTGGCTATAAAACAATAAGTTGAAAGTTGATTATGCGCGTTGAACGAAAAAAATGAAAAACAACAAGAAAACATCACCACTTTTACTTTCTGCACTTCGCAATCTCTCTGCGTTCGCTATTTACGATTTATCTGATACCGAAATACTCATTCTTCTTAAAAATGCTCGTTGGGGAAATTCTCATTGTTTTCATACTGTTCAATGTCCTCGTTGTCAGATTGAGCATAAAGCCTATTTTATTTCTTCTCGTAAGCAATGGCAGTGCAAGCATTGCCAACATCGTTTTTCTGTAAAAAGCGGCACGATTTTTCAGCACACCAAACTTTCCCTAAAAAAGCTACTATTATCGGTTTATTATTTCACTATCAATAGTAAAGGGATTTCTGCGCTTAACTTATCTCGTCATATTGGCGTGCAATATAAAACGTCATGGGCATTACTACATAAATTCCGTGAAGCAGTTGAAAAAACGCAAGATTACACACCACTCACGGGCATTATTCATATTGATGGTTGTTATGTGAATAACTACCTTCGCCCCAAAAATTTTAAACATAAGCGAATTGATAGACGTAAGAGATGTCACCAACGTAAAGATAAATCCTGCGTTATGGTTTTCCGTCAACAAGCCGCAAATCAGGAAATAATAAAAGGAGCCGACCGCACACTCGTTGCGTTAGTTAAAGAGGAAAATGCTGATGATATGTTTGCTTTAACACATCGCTTAGTCGCACCAAAATCTACAATTTGTGCTGATGAAAATCCTGCTTATGATGGCTTGGCATTTCACTATGATTTATGCCGAGTAAACCATTCGCAAGAATATTGCTCGATTGATGGCACCACCAATAACCTAGCTGAATCCTTCTTTGCAAGATTTAGAAGAATGATTATTGGTGTGTATCATAAGATGGGAAATAATTACATGATGCACTATGCGAATGAAACCACATGGCGTGAGGATTTTCGTTACCAGTCAGATAAAGACAAATTCGACAACGTACTAAAACGCTGTTTGAAAGCTAGACCTTCACGAGATTTAACTGGCTACTGGCAGGGAAATAAGAAACCTGCGGCAAGATTCGGATTGGAAAGTTTATGTTTGGAAGCCTCAAACGATAACCAATATTTAGCCGTAGCCTAATTTAAAGTAACAAAAGGAACTCTTATGGAAACAATGATATATAGATCACTCAACGTGGATTTAAAAGATAGATAGAGAAATAAAATGCCGATTAGTTTATATAAACTAATCGGCAAAAAGGACAACAAATTCTAGTTAGGTCTTACCCATTTCAGCATATATCTATAGCCAACTTTAGGGTTTTTCTCTAAATACGAAAAACATTTAGATACACTATCAAACTCAAGAACACTTTCGCTTTCGATAGGTCCTTTTAATTTATCTAAATTTTGGCAAGTTAATTTAGCTTTTTCATGATAGTCATGTTTTGCATGAAGTAACTCAACTCTAAAATGAATAGACCTAATAGGTTCTTTTACATCAAACGCTAAATGAGGAGAGGATTTTTCATCACTATCGTCAATCTCCATCAACAAATGAATAATCTCACAAGAATTGTAAAGAAGCGTTTCTTTGAACCCTAAAGATACTTGCTTACCCATTTCACCATCTTTTAGTTCATTATCCTTTACTTTACCAACAGATTGAAGCTCTGAAGATATTTCAGGTAATTTACTTCCAGTCCATACAAAATTATGAGTAAAGCTATTCATAAATGGTCTTTTAATTTGTATATGTCTAAATAACTCATATCGAATTTGCTTGCCATCTGACGTAGAGTATCTAGCGAAAGATGCTATAGGTAACACTCCATTTGGGTATCGTTCACCAATAATTTTTCTAGCAACTCTATAGGTCTGATAAAAAACATACACCAATAAAAGTATTATTAAAGTAAAAACCACCCATGCTTTTGATTCATCCAATTGGAATATAGATAAACCGAAAATAGTAAAGAGTGCACTAATAATAGCCAGAGAATTAAAAACGATATTAGCAATTTTTTTGAAAGGCATAGCTAGCTTGCATCGCCACCCATAACACACCTCCATTTTTGAGGATATTAAACAAAGAAAGCTTACTTTAACCTAGTAAGCTCAGTGAAATAGCGAATTTCCTTGACCTGAAGTATAGCAGACAAGATCAAATACTCAAATACTTTTTACCGTTCTAAGCTGTTTAGCAAAAAAAAATTTTACGACTTATAGTGATTGCCATCTTTGAAATGCAATTTACCGATGACGTCTATGAAACTGAAGATGGGAAACCTTATCAGATGCTTTCTATTATTAGTAGTTTTGCGGAAGATAAAATCTATCTACGTTGCCCGACTAAAATTAGAGAACACCTCACTCAACCTGAATACGTTGCTCTCTGCGAACAGGCTTATCCTGCTATTATGGAAAAAATGTTACTTGACGAACAACGCGAAAGACTTTTTAAAAGAAAACAGAAAAGCGAGTAATGGAAAAATAAGTGGAATTCTGTAAAATACATTTATAAAAAATAATGCCCTTATCTAAATAAGGGCATTTTTGTATGGTTTTGTTTAAATTTTGGTCTTTGTGCAACTGCTACATAATACCGCTGAATTGATATAATCAAATTGCACATAGTTTAAGTGCGGTGCAGCTAATTTAGCCACATCATCTTTGGTGATGTTTTTAAAATCTAACTTTTGCTCTTGATCCATAGGGTAGTCCTTGTTGTTAATTTATGCCTATATATTACACTAAAAATTAAAATTTGTCAATATACAATTCAATAAAAAACCGCCATTTGGCGGTCTTTTTTTATCTTGAATATTGAAAGTCTGCCTTCGGTTGTTCTTCGTAAATAGCAGGAATATCAATATCTACTTCGTCCATTCGTAAATTGATGTTGAACCAATGGCGATCTATTTCTTTGCTTGGTGGTGCCTTGTTTACGTTGAATTCAAACTCTGACGGAACAGAACTGATTACACGGAAATAGCTCAATGTTTTAAGTAAAATTTCGCTTTGCTTTGTAATGTCCGATTCATCTGTACTAAACTTTTTAGGCATCGCAATCCAAAAAGGGCATATTCGGTGCATTTTAACCGCATTACTATAAATTTGCTGACAAGCATTGAATAATAACTGATTGATGTTTGCTGCCACACACTCTTTTTGTACTTGAAAAATAGAGTAGCGCACATAATTTTGACCGTCTTGATCTCGGCATAATACACCGACAATCGCTTCCCAATTTGTCCGCACGGTATTAAATGCTTGGGTTAATGATGAAGTCATTTGGATTGGTTCGGTGCCTTGAAAGGTTAGATCACATTCAGATTGATTTTCACCGCAGGGCGTATAAATATGGCAAATTGAGATTTTATTTAAGATGCTTTGAGCATTACGGATCATTCTCAATTTATAGCGATTATGCGCCTTTTTATCGGCGTGTTTAGGTTTTAAGTTGCCATTGGGGATTTTATACATATTACCCCCCTTAAATGGCATCAGGCACGATAGAACAAGGGATAAACCCTTTGTGTTTAAACACATTCTGTTTTACAACAGAACCGTCCGCTTGCACGGTTTCAATACTAACTCGCTCACTATATGAAGCAATAGGTAAAAAACCATTAAGCGAACAAGCGGTATTTACCGCAGTTTGGAAAAATAGCGCACCGCCAGTTAAAGCATAACCAATAATTTTGTTGTCATAATCACGGAATTTTTTTACATAATCACGCACTTTGTTAGCACGATCACGGATAACTTCAGCATCAATATCACCACTAAAGGTAATTAAAGCCTTAATTTCATCATTAGTATCAATGATGTTTTCATATTTAACGCCTGCTGATTTAAATTCGGTTAATTGATCTTGAGTGAAAGGGTGTTGTGTTAGGTTAATAACACGAACAAATTGATTTTCAGGATTTGAAATAATTTTAATCATTTGAGTAACCTTTTAGATAAGTGGCATAGACAAGCAAGGTTTATTAACAGGACCAAACAACCAAACTATGCCGATTTTTAGGCTTGTTTTCATTGAGGAAATATTGTGTAGAACAGTAGGGCTTATATTGTTAAGGCATTAGCGGAAACACTACATCGCCACGAAAACTACACGGAAACACTGTTTTTATGAAGTCAGTTTACCAGTAAATTAAATAAACTGACTAAAATACAAATTTGTAAAATTATGAATTAACGCTTAATAAGGTTGTTCATCGAAATAATCAATAAGATAACTGAAAGCCAATCCATTAGGACCATCTTTTTCAAAAAGAATCACTAATTCAGCTCGATGAAAACTGCTTCCCATATAAATTCGTTTATAAGCCACAAACCCATTTTCTTCATCACGTTCAACCTCACGCAAAAAAGAAACTTCATTATCTTTTTCAAAAGAAGGTTTATTGCGCCATTGTGATAATGTTTGTTTTTCAAATTCTGCTTCATAAGTGTCATTACCGAAAAAATCTTTATTTTTGCTAATACACAAAAATTCACCAAACATCTCACGAATAGAAGGTTTTTCAGATAAAGCTAGAATGGCATCATAAGTTTTCATAATCTGTCCTTTGTTTAAATTTATGATTGAATTATATCATAAACCAAATAATAGTCAAGTGTTTTATTTAATATTCCGTCCGAATAATGAAAATCCAGTAACAGTTTTCACACCGAGAGATTTCAATAAATGGTAAGCGTTAATCATTGTTGTGCCAGATGCAACTAAATCATCGCAGATCCAAACGTTTTTGCCATTAAAAGCACGTTTTACCGAATCAAAATAAACGTCATCTATATCAAATGCAATATTTTTAATGCCGTTGCGTTCGTTAACTGGAACCGACTTAATATCGCTTATTTTTTTAAAGATTGAAAGGATAGGTTCATCATCTTTAACACATAAAGCCCAATAGATGCAGTCAATAAAATCCAATACAACTTCTTTTGATGAAGGTATAGGGATAATAAAATCAGGCTTAGGTAATTTGTGATAATGATTTAACTCTATAATTGCTGACATTTTTTCAGCCGTGTATTCCCAAAAATTACCTTGCTGAATATCCGTTAGTTTTAAGCCGTCCAACTCTTTTAATGCGTAGGCTAAAGGGCAAGATCCGCCTTGCTTGCGTGGCTGACTTAAATCGCGATCAAAGTAAGTAGCCATTGAAAAAACCTTTAATTCATCTTTAATAAGATCACGGCAATAATACCCATTTTTACGATAAGCCGAGATTTCAGAAGTGAATTTGAAACGCATAATAAAAAGTGTCCTGTATTAAAATTTATATTTAGATAATACACTAAAAATAAAAAATTGTCAATGTATAAGAGAAAAAATAAATCCGCTAATTTAGCGGATTTGTTAGATTGTTGAATTTATTATTTGATAATATTACGAAAAATCATTAAATGAGATTCATCTACCTTGATGTTATTGTTAAAACAATTTTCAAGAAACGGAATGAATGATAAAAGAAATAAAAAATAATCGTGTTGTTCTTTAATTACTTTTAATGCACCATTGATATTGTTGCTTTCATTACAAAAACCAATGTTAGAGAAAGAATAATGTTTAATAGGAAGATCTCGATTGATTTCATCACGATAAAACGAAATAGCAGGTAAATGACCTTTATTAAAAGGTAAGTCTAAAGCATCTACCAGTTCAGCACCTTGTAAATAAAAACTATATTCTTTGTTTTCAATGAAAGAGTTGATTTTTTCAATAAGTTTTTTCATAACATAAGTCCTTTGAGTTGATTTGTTTAATTTAAAGTTGAATTGTATTCTAAAAATATAAATTTGTCAAGTGTATAATATAAATAAAATCGCCATTTCTGGCGATTTTGTTAAATAAAACTCGGAAGACCAATGATTTGTGTTTTATTGGTAATCATTAAAGCATCTGACTTGTGCCAGTTTTGTTTAACTTCATCTAGGTTTTCACCCATTTCATCGGCAGCCTGTTCAGCACTTGTTACCCAACCTAAAAGGCGACCAACAATGACATTTAACGCTAACATAATATCTTTGCGGAATTTGATATGGCAATTTCCGTTTTTGAAGAATTTAACTTCAAAGGCTTCTTCAAGTTCACCTTTAGTTAAATTATGCTCATAGTAATGCAATTTTTCACCGAAAGGCACTCTATCATCAAAGCTGTGATTTTTCTGTTGAACATTAAAGCCGATGCTTTTTAAAACGATACAAATATCATTCAAACGCTCATCAGCATCACGCAATCTAGGTGTGCAGTAAGATTCTGAAACACCTGTCGTAATAATTCGGCACTCTAATTTGTAAGGTGTATTATTACGGTTATATCGCCAATCATAATTGCTTTTAAAGACTTTCTGATTGGATTTATACATCTTGATATTATCAAGATCTGCTAAGTTTTTGTAAAAATCAATGATTTGTTCATTTAAATAATCATTAGCTTTTTCGATCACAAGCTCGGTGATGTAAAGCATATTTTTAACCGTAAAATCAAGTGTGCCAGTTTGATTTAATAACTTCTCTCGAAGAATACCACGTTTCTTTTGTGTTAAACGTGTACGAATAGGCTCGTAATAGTTAATAAAGTTGTTCCAATAAAGATTTTTTAAGGATTTAAAGCGGTTTCTCACTGCACTTTTAAGTGTTTCAAGGTTTACCCCTAATTCCTTAAATAAAACAGGATCAAGACCAGATAAAGCGTTATAGTTGCTTTGAATTTCTTGTAAATCCTTATTGTACCAATCAGCCAGTTCTTGAATGTTGTTTGATTTCACAAACACTTCACGACACGCTTCAGATGCTTTTTCGGTTTTTTCACGCTCATTTTCATCTAAGTCAAATTTGAATAGGTCATCAAACCAGTTATTAAACGGATCTTCAGATGAACTACTGCTGCGAGTATGAATAAAGTTAGGTTTATCCAAAACTTTGTTTTCGCTACTTCTAAATGAATCAAAAGAGCTGTAATAGCGTTTAGATGCAACACGAACAATGTTAATTTTAGCGCGCGCCGCACGTTCAGCATTTAAGAAATCACCTTCAAAAATCACATCAGCACGTAAATCACGGCGTTTTAATGCTTTTTCGATGTTTTCGTTGTTTTTCCAACGTTCAGGCACGATAAAGTAAAATGACAGTGCAAAACCATTAGATAAAATAGATTCCATCCATTGTGCATATTCGCTGTAAGGTGGATTACAGAAAATAACACTGGTTTGTTTATCTAATAGGCTCGTTTCCCAAAAGTCAGTGCCAATAACTGCAACATTTGACTTAATCAAATTTTTCAAGTGGGTTTCTGATTTTTCAATACCAAAAAACTCACAAAAAGGAAGCTCATCTTTGAAGTTGGATTCGGTTGTTTTTTTGAAGTTTCGCATAAACTCAATTACGCGACCATCACCGCAGCCTATATCCATAAAACTATGACCGCTACCGATAAAATTGCACGATTGAATATCATTAGCTACAACGTTTAGCATTTCATTAGTGGTAGGGTACCATTCAAAATCCTGCCCATCATTTTTTAGTTGTTTAACAATTTGTGATGTGGATGCTTGATAAAGATCAAGTTGTTGCTGTTCCATTTATAGGTCCTTGTTGTTTTGTTAATTTACGGGTGTATTTTATATAAATAAAAGATGAATGTCAAGTGATTTATTTAAAAAAATCTTATATAAATGCTTTACAAAATTTTATAAAACAAGTATAATCTAAGCCATAAAATACAACAATGCGGGACTAATAAATGAACATAGCCAAACAAAACCAACTTCTTGATGAAGTAAGAAAAATGCAATTATGCGGACCTGATGATATTTGCTATCCATACTATAAAATTATGAAAGATGGTAATGTTGCGTATATTGCAAGATTAGCGTTTACTTGGGGTTTGCATTTAGGTGCGACAGTTCATACTTCCTATGTAAACCGCTTTTGCTTTCCAATCTTAACCGATGCAATTCAAGCCTTCAAAGAAGCGGAATCAATATTTGATGTGCCGAAATCTGGTTGGGTTGCAGCTCGTCCAGAAAATAGATTGTTATTGCCACGAGATTTGCCTAACTTCTTAACCTCTTTGGAAGCAAGAAAAGGACTGATTAACCGCCAATCATTACCTGAAATATCAGATATTATCAATGAAAAAATCTACACTAAGGAAGTGTTTGAGCGTTGGTTGAAGTCTGAAAAAAGAACAATAAGCCAGTGTGATATTGGTGTTCAAGGATTTTACAAGGATCTACCGAATGACAAGTAATTATATTGATTTAAAAGACTACCGATTATTCTTTGTTGAAAAAGTGGGTGAACTTAAAAAGTATCAAGCTGCACCGCTAAATGATGTTGACAATAAAGATAAATGGAAAGAAGTTATCGTTCCTATATCGCTAATTTCACGTTATTTGAAAAAGAAAAACTTGGCGAACGAAAAACTTATTCTTGAGTTTATTCAAGGTAAAGGGCAAAGCTACAAGAAGTCGATGCTTAACAGAAATCAAATTCCAATTTTTATGATGGGTCGAAATGAAAGCTAAAAAAGTTGAACCAGTTTCACAAGAAAAAGAGCAAAAAGAAGAAATTGAGCAGAAAATTCCTAAAATGGGTCTGCAAAAAGCATCAAATTTACGTGCATTATTCCGCACCAATAGAGATATGCGCGATGATATTCTTGAAGCGATTTACTATGATATGGGAAGTTATGCTGATTTTATTAAGATTATCGGTGCTTATCAGATTACAAGAAAAATCGATCCGAAACGGTTTACCGAAGATTATGAAATGCTGCAATTTGAAAATGAGCATTTAACAAAAATTGTCAATTTAATTGACGAAAAACGTAATGCGGTAAAAGGTTTATTGGCTTGCACCAACGGAAATGAAGTATTGAACTATATTAAACAGAATGAAGGAAAATTAGAATGATCCCAATGTATGAATCTGGCAGTTATTTTGTTAAAGATGCTCAAACAATGACGGCAATTATTGACGGCACAATGAGCTTTGATGATGCAACAAAAAGCGGTTTGGTGGCTGATAAACTAGAGCCATCAAAACTAAATCAATTTAAATACGTATGTTACAAGTACGGCATAGATATTCTTTCCGCAATAGAAACAAGAGAATTCAAAAATAAGCTCAATAGCAGCATTAAGGCGGTGTTAATGTCTTTGAATGATACATTTACACCTAACTCGCTAGATAATCAAAACACGCTTGAATTAGAAAGCAAGGATAAGATTTTAAACATCGGGGAAAATTTATTTAAGATCATTCTTGATATTGAAAAAAACTTCAGAGAAAAACACGGTGATACCGAAAACGCTTTAATTCAATTTTATACTAAACATCAAGAAGCGGCTTTTGTAATGGATCTAGGCACCGAGTTCTTTAGAAAATGCCTAACAATGTATGTTAATCATCAATTTAACAGTGCAACTGTATTAGATTTTACCGTTTTAAATGTGGAATTGTGCGGTGTAATTAAAGAGTTAATCCTTAAACACGCTTGTAATATGGAAGAAAACACTTTTGAAATCTTAACCTTTAACAAAATAGATTGGGATAAATAAATGGGTGGAAATGCAACAAAAGATTTTGGTTCACAAAGAGTAAACCGAGAACAGTATAATCAAGCTGTAAACCAGTGGTTGAACGCTTTTTCTAAAATCAGAAAACAAGACATTAAAGAGATCCCTTGCTTTGAAAATAAAGATGACTTTGGTGATATTGACTTTCTTGTATTGAATTTGTCCGCTTGGAATTTAGAAGAAGAAAAGAAAAGTCTAAAATTGCTTAATGAATTTGATATTGAAGTTGTAAATGGCGTTAAAAACGGTGATGTATTAAGTTTGGCGGTCAAGTTTCATAAAGTAATAGATTCGCCAGTAATTCAAGTTGATTTAATTTCAGCACAAAACAATACTGAATTTGAATTTGCATATCACTATTTCGCCTTTAATGATTTAGGGGCTTTAATTGGTAAAGTCGCAAAATACTTTGACTTTAAATTCGGACATAATGGTCTTTTTGTGGTAAAATACACAAATAAGAAAGGGAAAGTTTGCAAAAAGAAAAAGGCAACAAATAAAATTGAAGTGCCATTAAATATGACATTTGAGCAGGCGATTAACTTTTTGGGATTTGATGTTGAACGCTATAAAAAAGGGTTTTCTACAACGGAAGAAATTTTCAAGTTCATTCAGTCTGGAAAATATTACCATCAAGACTTTTATTTATTGAGTGAATTAAATAGCAAAGAACGCCGCCGTGATGAAAAAAGGAAAAATATAGTGGAAGCGGAAGCGTACTTCCTAGAGCATAAATCTGATGAAGAAAAAAGCAACATCGAAGAAAGATTTATGAAAAATATTCCTAATTCTATTAAAACAAAAGTGCATAAGGCACTAAAAGAGCATAAGTCAAAAATTGCAATCTCTCGCAGGCTTAATCAATCTAAACTCGTTAAGTTAATTAAGAACGCAATCAATATTGACTTAACTCAAAATCAAGAGTTGCTTATTAAAGTAACGAAGATGATCCGTGAAACATTTGATAAATTTGATAGTAAAAAAGTTATGATGTTAGATCGTAAGGCATTAAACCGATTACTTTTACAACAAATTATATTAAGTTCACCAAAGGATTTTGGATATTCAATTGAAGATTTGATGCACAATGAATCACAAGGTTGATGAAAAAATAAACGGACTAAGAAAAGTTATGAGAACCCACTTAATTGTGGGTTTTGTGACGTTTTTAATTTCGGCATCCCTGCTTTATTTTGCTTCACTTGGTTGGCACGTGAAATGGTGGTTTTATGTTTTGCCTGCGCTGCCAAACATCATTACGGCTATCATTTACCAATATATTATTTATGAAAAACAAGAAGAAAAGGATATAACAATGGGGTAGTGGACGACACCATATCAAAGTTGGCATTAAGAAAACAATTTGCCGATGTGATTGCAAAAGATATTATTGATTCAATAAAAAAATCATTTAAGCCTGCTGCGTATATGTATGAGTTTGAATTAACCTGCAAACAAGTTTACGCGGCAACCGATGAAAGAGGGCAACCTGTTACTATCTATTACTTTACAGGATCGCTCAGTAAAGATAACGCGGTAGAAAGGTTAGAGAAGTCACTCAAGAATATCACAAAAGAAAACGTAAAAGTGTTTTATGAGATAACATAATGTCGATTCTAAAGAATACAAAAACATTAAGTAAGGTATTGAGAAAATTCCGTGTTGATAACGAATTAACAGGGAAAGAATTAGCCGAGAAGTTAAAAATTTCCCCTGCCTTTTTATCGCGTATAGAAAAAGATAAGTGCAATACAATTTCAGAAAAGTTACGTTGTCGCTTAGTGAATCTATTTAGAGAATATCATTTTTCCGATAGTGATATTTTGAAACTAAAATGTCTTATTGACGTTGCCAACGGCAAAGTATCATTAGTTGGACTACCTGCCGAACAAAAGAAAATAGCCGTGCGCCTTGCTTCAATGGATTTGACGGAAGCGCAGATTGAACAAATTAACAAATTATTAGGATCGTTATGAAAAAACCAGTACAAAAATTCAAAAAGAAATTCAAGCCACAAGTAACATTAGAACAAAAATACCCATTACTTCATCAAATCAATAAAATCGCAGAAGATGGCATTTTGATTTTTGACTTAGCTAAAACTCGACCGCTTTCAATAGGCATCTACTTTCAGGCAAAAGATATACTAAACGAACGTGGAATTGAATTTAAATGCCGTAGCTTGAATTGGCAATTACGCCTTTATACACACCGCCATCAATACTTAAAATCGGCTGCAAAAAGTAAGCATCGTGTAAATATGAAGGGTGAATTGGAGCCTAGAACCGATGAAGATATGATGAAGGCAAGAAAAAACCTTGTGAAATATCGCGAAGCAACAGGTGGTAACAAGTATAAAAAACAGGTTTATAGAAAAGATAATAAAAACGATAAACCAACGGGAAAAACCTTTAGAAAAAACAAACCAAAGGCGGCATAATGAAACAATATCTTGAGTTAATGGAACGTATCGTTAATGAAGGCGAATGGGTCGATAATAAGCGAACAAATACACGCTGTTTAACGGTAATAGGACATCAGCTTAAATATGATGTGGGTTCAGGGAAATTTCCCTTAGTTACCACAAGAAAAAGCTTTTGGAAGTCGGCAATCGCTGAAATGATTGGGTATATTCGTGGATATACTTCAGCCGCAGATTTCCGCGCGGTCGGTGCAAAAACTTGGGATGCTAACGCAAACGAAAATGAAGCGTGGCTTAATAGTCCTTATCGTACTGGAACGGACGATATGGGAATGGTTTATGGTGCGGTCGGGAATTCTTGGGCGGTTCACGAAACCAGATCTGATATATTAGATCGGGAAATTAAAGGGGATTTCTCACAAAATGGGTTATTGTCCTTTAAGGATATAGTAAGACGATTACGCGAAAGAAATGATGATCGCGGTTTAATATGGTCCTTTTGGAATCCTGCTGCGTTTGAATTAGGTTGCCTTCGCCCTTGTATGTATGAGCATCAATTTTCAATCTTGGGTGATAAGCTATACTTAAACTCTACACAACGTTCTTGCGATGTACCGCTTGGGCTAAATTTTAATATGATCCAATGTTACTTCTTGCTTTGGGTTGTATCGGAATTAACAGGGTTAAAACCTGCCATAGCAACGCATAATATTATCAATGCACATATTTATGAAAATCAGCTTGAACAAGTAAAAGAGCAACTTCAGCGCGCGCCATATTCGCCACCAACGTTTAAATTGAAAGACGGTGTGAATTTGACGTTAGATTACCTACTCAACAAGCATAATGGATTAACGCCAAATGATTTTGAAGTAATCGGCTATGAATATCACCCTGCAATTTCATACCCTTTTACGGTATAAATGATAGACAAAACAAAACCGCATCAAAGTGCGGTTTTTGTTTACATAAAATTAAGCATTGACAAAGGCATCAAGTAGTTTGCTGCGATTTCGTGTATATGAAATAGCAAGATTAAACTGTAAATCATAGTGCATCTTGTCGTCTTTCATATTGTACTTTTTCAACACTTCATCAAGCATTTCTTGACTTGGTTTGAAGGCATACGCTTCTTCATCAACAAGATCGGTGATATGGTGATCTTCAGGTAAGAGCATTACTTGATGACCGTTAACAGATTTTTGCCATAGGCAAGTCAATTCAGGGTCGTTATCGGCTTTAGTGAACACTCTTTTGTTATCTCGCGCAAGTAACATCCACGCAATTTCGATTGCAATACAAAGGTGAACATCATCGCCATAGTCGGCACGAACCTTGTTTTGCATTTCGGAACGTTTTTTGATCTCTAAATAAGATTTTATGGATTTATGTTTATTCATTTTTAATTCCTTGATAACCTCTCAATTTTAAGAACAAGCACGTATATCTACGTGCTTAAACATATTATAACATAAAATTCTAAGCGTAAACTCTAACGTGCGCTTTTGTTGGGCTTTTTGGATATGGATCAACGATGCCAATCTCAAAACTCTTATCATAGCTAACATAACAATACACATCTTCACGAGAATATCGTTCGCACCAACGATTAGCGGATTTTACGGCTTCCTGTGCTTTTCGATAAATTTCAGGAAATTCTTTTTTAACAAAGCGATTAAACCCTGCGGCTAATCTAGGCTCAATATTAGCAATAAATTTATTCCCATTATCCACTAACCATTTGCGCATATCATTTTTTGCATTGTGAAAGTGGTGTTGTGCGGTTGTTGTTTCTTAAGCCATAATAATGTCCTGTTGTTGCTTAATTTATGGATACATATTACACTAAAAATTAAACATTGTCAATATTTATCTTAAATAACTATCTCATTTCATATTATAATTGTCTAGAAAATTTAATTTTATATTCATTTATAATGGCGTCATTTGGAATGATTGTTGATTTACCTTTAGAAAACGAATTATTCCAAGCCTTATCATTATGGCATCTATCAACTAATAAAAAATCAGAAGTTACATTTACTTGAGAAAACAGTTCATCAATAAAAGATTGAACTTCTTTTTTATCATCACTATTAAAAAACTGATTTGAATCAAAGTTTTTTGCTAATTCTTGATATTTTTCTTCACCAGCCTTTCTCTCGTTATAAACAGAACGAATTACTGGACCATAATTCCAAGCTTCAAATATTACTGGAAATAACTCGGTTGGAAGATTATAAGTCACTTCAACTTCTTCATTATTAAATACAGAACCGTACATAGCGGAATAATAAGCGTAAAGAAAATATAATCCTTTCTGTAATTTTAATGGTGATATACTAATTTCTTTTGTATAAAGATAAGCAATTAATTCATTAACATCTTTAAAAAACGTTTTTTTCATATTATACACCAAACAAAACCGCCTTTCGGCGGTTGTTGATTAAATTCGCATTGGCATCACAATGTATTTTGTATCTTCTGATTTTTCTTGAGATTCAGGGATCATCATCACTGGTGAAGTTCGATCCATAATCTTGAATAGCAACTTATCACCTGTTAAGTGGGTTGCAATATCAAGTACATAGCTAAGATTTAAGCCAATTTCAATGCTACCATCACTATTTTCAGTTTTAAGTTCAACTGTCATAGTTTCTTCAGAGCTATCAGCACTTTGACGGTTCACTGATTTAACAGTTAATTCATTTCCATTAAATACGAAGTTAGCTGCGGCAAATTCTTGAGCTGAGAAAACTTTGATACGTTGTAACATATTCTTAAATTCTTCACGCTCTACCAAAAATTCCATATTAGTTACACGTGGGATCACTCGGCGATAATCAGGGAAACGACCATCAACTAATTTTGAATAAAGGCTGTAATCAGTAAATTTAAAGTGAATATTGTTTCCACCACGACTGATTGTAAGTTCTACATCGCCTTTTTCCGCTTTTAATAAGGATTTAAGTTTGCTAATGGCGGTAGATGGTAAAATAATGTCTAGTGATTCAAATTCTTTTTCCACTTTAATGCTTCTGTAAGCAAGGCGGTGTCCGTCTGTTGCAATAGTTTTTAATGATTTTTCTTCATTATTAAACTCCATTTTCACACCGTTTAAGAAGTAACGAGCATCATTTTTAGCCATTGAAAAATCAGTTGATTGAATGGCATCTAATAACACTTGAGCTGACAATACCATTTTAGTTTCACTTTCTTCAAAAGGTAAAACTGGATAAGTTTTTTCGTCCAATGATGCAAGGGTAGAGTTATTACGACCGCAACGAACTTTAACCGTATTTCCATCAACAATGAGTTTGATTTCATCGTTTTGACCCATACGAGCCATATCTAAAAAGCGTTTAGCAGGTAAGGTAAATGCACAATCAGTCGTAGGATTGGATAGTGCCATTGTCGCAACCATTTGCATTGATTCATTCACGGCGGTAAAAGAGATTGAATTGCCGTCTTTCACACTACAATGAATGTGTTGCATAATCTCTTTATCACTTCGTCCAATGATATTAGCCACTTGGCTTAAAATTGGGGTTAAAGCATTGCGATCTAATTGAATTTCAATTTTAGTTTCCATAGTTTGTCCTTGTTTGTTTAATTTATAGGTGCATAATACACCAAAAACTAAACTCTGTCAAGTGATTTTAACTTAAATTCACGCAATAATACATTTTTTGCTAATTCAAGTATTTCAAGCGTATTTTCAGAAAAATGCTCACGACTAACTGCAAAATAACCTAATAATTGATAGCAATCAAATTCAGGCACTTTAGAACCAAAATGCAATGTACGCTCTTTAATGGTTGACGAACCGTTAATAAAAGACACCATTTCTTTGTTCTTCTCGCATAAAAAGAAGGGGATAAGTTTAAAATTTCCCTTCAACGGAAGGATGCTTTTATCATCAGAATATTTCTGACGGATCTCGCTTTGAGAATAAAACAAAGGCATAACAGATTGTAGATCTCTTTCAAGATACATAATGCCATTAAATGCTACATTGTTCTTCATTAAAGACTGCACATTGTTAACAGTTGGATTGTTACTTTGCACGGCATAAAAAGAAATAACAGATTCGTTCATAAATCACCTTAGTTTTTTAAGATTTTTAAATATGATTTAAAGTCATACAAATAAAACTGACGATTAGCCAGATAGTCATAAATGAGATAGAAAACCGCTTTAAACGCATCGGTGCTATTTTGCGGTTCAGAAATCTCTAACTTAGAAAGCTGTACGCCATTTGCCTTTAAGAAACGCTCAAATCGGCGCAGCATATTTTTAAAGTTATGCTGATAGAAGTCACGATCATACACATCAATTTCTAAAGGTTTATCAAACGATACAGAATGGAAGTGTAACGAGTAGGCTTGGTAATAATGCTTTCGATGTCATTAAATGACACTGTATGGATTTTATCGCCAATAACAGTGACAATGTAACGATTCTCAAGATTAGCTTCACTGACAATGATTTTGCCAACATCCTTTAATTCTTTAGGTAGGGTATTATAAGGTTTAGCTTGGACCACTACACCAAAACGTAACTTATCCAGATTATCACTAAACCCAATAATGCCTTTGTCAAAGTTAGGCATAACATTCGCTGAAGCCGTGTAATTTTTCGATTTTTCCTTTTTGTTAGAATTTATGTTTTTCATTTTGTAACCTTAATCACTTGGACCGCAGGTACGCTTTTTTGTGTTCCTTTTTCAATATTCCATCCAGTAACAGGAATATAAGGCACTAATGGCTGCGGTGTTTTTACTTTTTTACTATTCATTTTGTTCCTTAATTGTTTTTATAATTCGCTGAATAAGCTCTTTATAACGATTAGAAGGCACTTTCTTCTGGTGCTTTCTTAATGTTCTAAAAAGCATCACTTCATTCCCATCAACTCTAATAATATGCTTACGTTTAGCAATTACCGCCATTTTTTCATTTTTGCGCTTTTCACTAATCAAAATTTGTTCTTCTAAGAACTTGGAAGTCACGCCCATATCACGCATTTTCTTTAAATACTTAACAGTGATTGGTGCAGCACCATTTAAAATTTGATAGAGATAACCAACGCTCAAATTTAGAGCTTTAGCGGCTGAATCAATGGAATTATATTTATCAATCAAGATTTCTCTCAATTCTTTTGCTAATTGTTTATTTTGCATAAATTTCCCTATGTAATCTTAGTTTATTATGATACAAAAAAATATAAAAATCAAGCGAAAAATAGATTGATTGTTTTTCTAAAATGTTTTAAAATAGGCATCATAAATTCAAAGCGAGGTCTTATGAAACAATTAGCAAAAGGTGAAAATACCAAATTAGAACCATCTGTTAGATTAGTCAATTTTACAACCAACAGTAATATGGCGATTATTGCTCGTCATTTAAATAATGGTGGTGTGAAAGTAATCGAGCAGCCATTGGATCTATCTCTTTTAGAAGATGAAGGGTTTACTGAACTCAGTTTAGTTGCTTTATCAAACAGCTTACCAGATGTTGTTGAAGTAACAACTGATAATGTGCCTTTCGTATCATATCAACCGCAAAAAAATCGCACTGAAAAATCGGTTATTGTTGCTCAACTTTATTTAAAATCAGGTATCTGGCGCGTAAAAGCAATAGATGATGGATTTAAAGATGGTGAAGTAGCGTTACGCCGTCACTTCAATTTATCCGAACCAATCTTTAAACCGCAGTTTGGATTAACGCAACAGTTTAATGAATTTCGTCAATCAGAACGTGGTCGTCAAGTCGAGCAGAGTGTTCGCACGGCAACTAAAGAAGCAACACGATTTGCACAAAATGTAGCATCAGGGGCATCAGTGGCTTATTCCACTGTGATGGGAAATTCCGATGCGGTGGCACAAAAACAGGCGGCTAAAGAAGCTGAGAACTTCAAACCGCTTGAACTTCAAAAAATGCAATCCGTACCATTTAAAGGTGCTGTGCCTGCAATTAAAAACTTGCATATTGGTCTTGGTTGGAAATCAAAAACTGGAACAGGATTTTTTAAAGGCTTAATTGGCGGTGTTAAATCTGTCAACGTTGACTTGGATCTTTCTGTTCAGTTATTAAGTTTTAGCGGTGAAATTGTCGATATGGTCTATATTGATAAAACACGCTCAAACAATTTAGCAGTAAATCATTATGGTGATGCTGCAACAGGTGGAAACGGTCTGCAAGATGATGAAATCATTTCTGTGGCACTGGATAATCTACCTAAAGAAGTGACATTTATTGCCATTACCGCGACAAGTAACAAAGGACATCAATTCGCAGGGATTGAATCTGGTTATTTACGCATTGTGAATCAAGAAGCGATGCTTCCGTTGGTTCAAATGGCACTTGATCCAGTTCAGCAAAAAACAGGCTGTTTACTTGGTGTATTGAGCCGTAATTATCAAAATGAATGGGAGTTCATTTCTATCTGTGATTATCAAAATGCGAAGATCATCACGGATCTTAATGAGAATATTCTTCACTGGTGTAAATTTATCGGTCAAGCTCGTGGTATCGTGCCGCGTGATTCAGGATCGCTTTTACCAAACTATCAAATTTAAGTAGTTTTACTAATATTTTTTTAGGAGAAATCACGTGAACACTTTACCAGAAATTACGTTGACAAAAGAACAATTGGGGCTGATAGAAAAAAGACAAAAAGAAACAAGAACGCTTTTAATTCCCTTAACTGAAGATTTAAATTGGATTGGGGATATAAATACTTTTGATTCAGTGATCGTTTATGAATCTCTAATTTTACTTAAACATTTAGCCCCTTCCCTCGTAGTTAAAGAGAAGGATTTAAAGGCTAAAATTAGAGCAGAAAGAAGATTTAAGAAAAACGAATATGAATACTGGAAAAACGAAGTTGAAAAATTGGAAAAAGAAATATTAAAAACGCCTGCCAATGTAATTAAACTTTATAATGAATTCAAAGATAAAATGAATGAATTACAAAAGAAATTTCCAGATGATTATTGGTATGTGGTAGATTATTCGCACGTTGTAAATAATCTTCAAAAAGCTAAATATGAATTGATGGCTAGAGATATTTATTGAAACTAGCAACAATTAAAAATCGTGTTTTCGTAATTCCGCAAGATTTTAAAGGAATTATGAACGTAGGTAACTAATTTTATATAGGAACAAAACAATGCTTTCAATTAACTGGTTAGATTTAACCATTTTCTTATCGTTAGTCGTATTCTCTATGGGGATCGATCATTATTTACATAAAGATGATAAACCTGTTACGCTCAAATCAGCCGTAAATTGGTCTATCTTTTGGGTTGCAATTTCAATGGTGTATGCAGGCTTCTTATGGTGGCATCACGGAGTTGAAACGGCATCATTATTTATCTCAGGTTATGCCCTTGAAAAAGTCTTATCCGTAGATAATCTATTTGTGTTCTCAGCTATTTTTGCGTGGTTCGGTGTACCAAACCAATATCGTCACCGTGTTTTATATTGGGGTGTGATTGGTGCGATTGTATTCCGCTTGATTTTTGTGTTAGTCGGTGCAGGTCTATTGCAAGCCTTTGGTAGTTATGCTGAAATTATCTTTGCTGCATTAGTTGGATATGCTGCCGTTATGATGCTTAAAGGCGGTGATGATGACGATGAAGAAGTGGATTATGAAAATCACGTAGCAAACCGAATCGTGCATAAATTTTTCCCTGTCATTCCAAAGTTATACGGTCACAATTTCTTTGTAAATAAAGAACAAGCTGAAAGTGTACTTGCGGAAAGTGGCGAAGAAGAACGAAAAAGCGTTACAGAATGGCTTAAAACTCACGGTGGAAAATCCGCATTATTTGCAACACCATTATTGGTCTGTGCTGCGGTGGTGGAATTATCCGATGTAATGTTTGCTTTCGATAGTGTACCTGCTGTAATTGCGGTATCTAAAGAACCGTTGATTATTTATAGTTCAATGTTGTTTGCGATTCTTGGCTTACGAACCTTATACTTCGTATTAGAAGCCTTGAAAGAAATGTTGCATCACCTTGAAAAAGCAATTATTGCATTGTTATTCTTTATCGCTATCAAGTTGGCATTATCGGCATCATTACATTTAACTGGCTTTGGTTATGATATTAGTCCAACAGTGTCGCTTGCCATTGTTATTATCACTTTATCAGTTGGGGTTATTGCGAGCTTATTACATAAAACCAAAGAAGATAAAGGTGAAAAGGAAGATAAAAGCGAAAAACCATTAAAAGGATCAAAAGATGGTGAACCGAGCGGTCTTGTTTTTGCATCAAGTGATGTGAGCGAACTAAGTAGTAAAAAATTATCAGAAAAACAACAAGCTGATATTTTAAATAATACAGAGGATTATACAATAAACCCATTTTTTTCAGATAAGTCATCTTTGAATTCTTTAAGCTGTTTACATAAGGATAGTAACGTTAATAATGATAGCGGAAGTGATAGCGGAAGCGATAGTGGCGGTGATTAAATAAATTAAAACGCTAAATTTCTTTTCAACGGCATTTATTATAAGTGCCGTTTATAAAGAGATTTAAAACTTAACAAAACAGGTTATTATGAAAAATTATGATTTTTTATTAAAAGAATACGCACATCTTTATCCAAATGGTAAATTACTTGAAATTTCAGAAGAAGAAAAGGATATTTTATTTAATAAAAATACAGAATCAATTAAAGATTTAGAAACTAAACTAATTGTGGCGGTGTATTATATGGAATTTGAAACGCCATCAAGTAGAAGGGTTTTAACCGTTGATTTAGAAGAAGTAAATAATGGTATTGATTTGCTAATAACAGAATATGACTGTGAAAAATGCTATGGTGGGTATTGTGTTGGCGATGTTTTGAATCTTGAGCTTAGAGTAGGTAACGAGCGTTCTTTTGAAGATCAAATGACATTTATTATTGACGGTTCATATTACGATGAAAATGATAATAAAATAGAAAGTCTTTTACCAGAAAATAATAAAGCTAAAATTACTTATGATAATGAAAAAGATATGGAATCATTTTTATCAATAATTAAACTTGCAATTAAAAAATGGTGGAAAATTGATTTAGATAAAGAATAAAAAGCATTGTAAAATTTAATTATTTATGTAATAATAGTTGCATGTTTTTTAATATTTAATTTGAATTAAATAAATAGATTTTTACCGCAAAACAATAGTTTTGCACAACTTCAACTCAAAAGAGGGAATAAATATGGCAATTAGCTTACAAAAAGGTGGCAAAGTATCTTTAACCAAAGAAGATGCAGGGCTTAAAAATCTACTTATCGGTTTAGGTTGGAATGTTCGTCAAACTGATGGCGTTGCGTTTGACTTAGATGCTTCGGCATTTTGCTTGGGTGCAAATGGTAAAGTTCGCAAAGAAACTGACTTTGTGTTCTTCAAAAACCTACAAACCGAAGATGGTACAGTTCGTCACGGCGGCGATAACCGTACAGGCGATGGCGATGGCGATGATGAAACAATCCACATTCAATTAGATAAAGTGCCTGCGGACATTGAGCGTATTGCGATTGTGGTTAATATCTACAATGCGGCTCAAAACGGTCAAAACTTCGGTCAAGTATCTGATGCTTATATTCGTTGCGTAAACGAAGATACCAATTCTGAAATTGCACGTTTCGACTTAACAGAAGATGCTTCAACTAACACTGAAATGATCTTTGGTGAAGTTTACCGTCATAACGGCGAATGGCGTTTCAACGCGGTAGCACAAGGTTACAACAACAACTGGCGTAAACTTGTTGAAAACTACGGCTTAGAAGTTCAATAATGGTGCAAGGGCGTAATATTACGCCCATTTTTTAATATTTAATTTTCTACAAGGATAAATTATGGCAATTAGCTTAACAAAAGGATCTCGCATTTCTTTAACAAAAGAAAGCGGTGTAAAACTTACAAAAATCGCGATGGGGTTAGGTTGGGATGCAGCTAAACCTAGCGGTGGTTTTTTAGGTCGAATTTTTGGCGCAGGCGAAAGTGGATCTATTGATTTAGATGCTTCTTGTATCTGTTTCGATGAAAATAAACGTGTGGTTGATACCGTATGGTTCCGTCAATTAAAATCACGCGATGGTGCAATCGTGCATAGCGGTGATAACCGTACAGGCGATGGTGACGGTGATGATGAAACGATAACTGTTGATTTAAGTCGATTAGATCCTCGCATTAAATCGCTTGTATTCACTGTAAATAGCTTTACAGGGCAAAACTTTAATCAGGTCGAAAATGCAAGCTGCCGCGTATATGATGCGACAACAGGTGAAGTCTTTGCAGAGTATAACCTAAGTCAAAAAGGCTCTCATACAGGCTTAATTATGCTGAAAGTTTACTTGCATAATGGTGAATGGAAAGTTCACGCGTTGGGCGAAACATTAAATGGACGAGTGGTCCGAGAATTAGAAGATCAAGCTCGCCAACACTTATAAAATAAAACCGCCGAAAGGCGGTTTTTTGTTTAAACGTTAATGATATAAATACCAGTTTCAACCCCATCAGATTTTACATTGTAAAAATAAACATCGCTTGGTAGTGAAATGTTAAGTGCGATAAAGTTGAATTCATTACTATCTGATTCATTATGAAAATCAGGATTGTCTTTCAAGAATTGTGAGAATTCTTCATCAGTAATTCGGCGCGCTTCAAAAAGATGAAGTAAATCTTGCTGATTGTTTTCATAATTTTGATCTACGCAGATTCCAACATATCCAGTTAAAATATCACGGAAGCGTTCATATTCAACGGTTTCGATGCCTAATTCTTCAAGGTTAAAGTTCATAGTTAGTCCTGTTGTTGGTTTATAAAAATTTATTTCTTTGAGCTTTTAAAAAGGAAAAAGCCCGACATTATCAAGAGTAAACTCGGTATTGCCATTAGCAAATAAAGGATTAAGTTTGCCTTAGCCATATCCCCATTAGCAGTGTCAATCAACCAATCATTAAATGATGACATTGCAAAGTAACCAAAATCAAATAAAGTGGTCCAATTCATATAAGTCCTTGCAACTATTGATTATGGATGTTATTTTACAGTAAAAATACAAATTTGTCAAGATTATTCAAAAGACTATTCAAAACTTGACTTTAACCTATAATTTGATAGAATATAAAACAACAGTCCAATAAGGAATGTTAGATGAATAAAGTTTTTAAAGACGGCTTCAAAGGTCCTAATGTTTGACTTGTTTCAAATTCGGATTCACGGTGAGAGCTAAAACATCACCGCTCCAATAAATTTTTCATAAGAGTAACTTAGACCCTGCTTCGGCAGGGTTTCTTATTTTTTGAGCAATCAAATCGCCATTTCTTGCATTTTAGTTAATGATTTTTGTAAAATTCAGCCCTTTATTCACAAAAGGTAAATTAACTATGAAAAAATGGCTTCTAATCGCCCTATCTTTAACCGCAGTAACATCAACTTTAAACGCAGAGGAAAGAAAACCGATTAAAATTGATGGATCAGTTAGACTGGAAACAGCCGAATGTAATGACAAGGATGATTGGTATCTTGATGGCTACGGTGTAATGAGAAAGGAGTCTGCAAAAGCACAAGAGTTTCTTCAAAAACGTTTAGAGATATGCAAAAACCGAACAATGTCGGACGTACCTAAAGAGTTTGTAGAAGAATGGCACAAGGGGGCTGAAGCCTACAAATCAGGTGAATCATAAAAGTAAAAAGCAGCGTAAAACGCTGCTTTTTTATTCTAATTAAAAGGAGTTCAAGATAGATTAAACAAAAAATCCTATCTGCGGCGATTATAATTCACTTTTTCCTTGATTTCAAACTTATTTTGACAGGCGGCACATCGCTCACATCCTTTAACAGCAATTCTGCGTTGTTCAGGGATTGGTTCATCGCAATCAATACAAAATTCTTCCGATTCACGGAAAGTATGCACTTTTAATTTGATATTTCCGACCGCACGATTCACATTATCTTCAATAATCTGATCTGCGAAATCTACTTCATCAGCCATTTTAAAGTTCCTTATTGTTTGAATTTATGGGTTTACTATTGTAAAATAGTATAGAAAAAATTATTATTATTGATTGAATAATAATATAATAAAAAGTAAAAGTCAAGAGAGGAATGTAATGCAATATTTTAACTTTAAAAATATGATCGCCTATCAGATTAGTGATATTGAAAAAACCAATTTGCAAGACGTTGATTCATTATTACAGGGCGTACTCAAGGCAACTTATCGACCATTAGGTAAAGGGCAAGCAAATTTAACCACTTTTTCGGCTATCAATGGTAATAACGCAGATGAACCAGAGTATTTGCACGAAATCAAAGATCCGAGAAATGAAACTATTGGTGTGGCATTACGCGTAAATATCGCTAAACGCGATTTACCAAACAAATTCGTTAAAAACGAAATTGAACGCAGAATCAAAAAACTTGAATCAGCAGGGCAAAAACTGGAAAAAGCAGACAAAAAACGCATCAAAGAAGATGTTGTAAACGAGTTGATCGACAAGGCTTTTCCGAAAGAAAAAGAGATTGATATTTTTATCGACCTGCGAAATGGGTTTGTGTTTGTTGGTGCATCATCAACAAGTGTTGCAGAAAATTGTTTTGCCTTTATTCGTAAAGTGCTAAATACGTTCCCTGCCATTCCTATTCGCTATGAAAAAGAGATTGGGCGCGAACTAGATAATATCTTCATTCAAAACGGTACACGCTTAAAAACCGCTACATTGGATATAGCGATGAAATTTAAGCTAACTGAATTAGATACACTAACTTACAGTGTCACAAATAACTTAACGGAATGTCCGTTGCAATCATTACAACATCTTGTTCAAAGTAGAGAATTAACTGTATCTCAGCTTGAATTAGCCGATAAAAATAATGAATTATTTTTCATTATTGTGGATCCTAAAGTCGGCGGTGCAAATATGCCAACATTTAAGGGGATTGAAACCAACTTACCTGATCTTCTTAATGAACGAGCAGCAGGCGCGACAGATGACGTGGATGAAGAATTGTTACATAAAGAGTTTAGAGCGTTCTCAGCAGAACAATTGCTTAAATCAATGAATAAGATCGTTAGTTATACGATGGAAATGTTTAATTAGTTTACCACATAGATTTAATGCCTTTCCGAATAAAAATCGTGAAAGGCATTTCTTTTAACTAATTGAAAAGCAAGGGCGCAGCTTGACACTCTAAGTCGATTGTATTTCTACAAACCAAAGGGACAGGGGCTACGCCACGATTGGCACGGATTATACATTTAAAATTATCAATGTCTAAAAGTTTTTACCTATCAATAAATTGTATTATGTAACAAAACAATAATTGACAAAAAGTAGTTTTTAGTATATAATACAATATAAATTTACATAAATTTATAACAAAAGGACTAATTTATGGATCCAACAAAATACACCTTGCGACAAGGTGAAATGTCGATTTCAGAGTATTTTTTAAACCAACCAAACAATGTTTTGTGTAGAAAAGAAAATGGTGATTTCTTTAAGCACGAAGAATTGTACTGTATAGCCGAACGAATCAATCCTAAACGAGCCTTTCTTTTTGTAAGTAAATTATTGGCGCGCCATATTCCTATTGAAGTGGACGATCCAAATGTCAAAGAAGCCTATAAAGCGATGGCAAAAGAATTGAGTATCAAGTTAAAGGATTTCGATGCTAAAAAGGTGTTATTGCTATCAATGGCTGAAACCGCTACACAAATGGCACCAAAAATCGCAGAATATTTGCCTGAGTGCGCGGCATTTAATTTAAGCGATCCATTAGACACGTTGGTGTTAATTGATGATGAATATTCAACAGGTAAAACACTTTTATCGGCAATATACAACCTATGGAAAGTCGGTGTTAGACCTCGAAACATCATTACTATGTCATTTTTAGACTGGCGCGAAGATTCTGAAGATATTACAAACTTTTTATCAATGAGCAACACATCTGATAACTGGAATTATTGTTCGATTGCTTTAGGTCGTGGGGAATTTAAGTTTTCAGAACGAAAATTATCTCTCGGTGAACTGGCTGCAATAGATAAAAATGACAATGATAAAATCAATGATAAGCCTACTTTTTACGGTAGAATTGTTTACCCTGACGACAGTCTTTCATTCAAGAAACATCAGCCGTTAGAAACGGTTTTCAAGTATCAGAAAGCTATCGAAAACAAAGAGCATATTTATGCCGATAATCATACGAAATGGGATGAATTGCAGTCGGAAGCATCAAATAGCAAAAAACCATTAAAATATTTAGTGGTTGCGATGGGGGAAAATCACTTTTTAAGTGATAAAATTGCACAAAACCTAAAAGGATTGATGAAAAATGAACTATCAGAAGTTTATTTGTCGTCCATTACAAGATCCCCTATTTTGTGTAGCGCAATCATTAGAAGTGAAAATTTCTTCACAAGATTATTAAAAGGTCATACTGACACGCACTTTAAAGATCTTTTAAGCGATTCTGTTATCGAAAGAAAATTAGTGCTGCCGAACTTCAATAATCAAGTGAACCGTTATCTTTATAATGTAAATGCCGATAGTTATGATAAGGTTATTTTCATCATTGAAGATAAATTAGAAGAAATCAATTCAGAAGAATTGAAAAAACTGGCTAAAAAACACAAAAACATTGTGATTTTAGATAATTGCCGCATCAATTAGAATAAGTGAGGTTTGTTATGGATGAAAGAATTTTGATGCTTTTAGCAGGGGTGGACTATCGTTTCCATAAAGATAGTTTGCCATCACAAGTCAATCAAGATGGGTTTGAAAGAAGTGTGCGATGTGAATATAATTTTTGTGATGTCGGTATAACAACACCATTATCTTATTTCACCTTGCATTATAGATTAAATGATGATGACTATTACGAGTTCGACCAAATTTTTAGTTGTTAACATTTAATAATATTGTTCAATCCTAAAACACGGCAATCTAAAGGGTTGCCATATTTATTAACAATACATTAAGGTACTATTGTATGAGTAAAATTTTAAGTTTTATCGCTTTTGTGGTCGCAACCGTTTCACTTTCACTTTCAGTTTACACAAGTAATACAACAGTGAAAGAATTAACCGACACCATCAATAAACAAGATGAACGGATCAAGGTTTTAGAGCAAGAATCAACAGGTTTAGTAAACCGAATCGTTGAATTGGAAAACGCTAAATTTGACAAAAGTTTTATGGATGTTCTCGGTGATAAGGCTCAAGATGTCAATAAGCAACTTTCTGAAGGGTTGGATGATTTTACTAAGTCAATGAAGAAAAACGCCGCATCGGTATTAAAAGATTTATCGAAGAAAATTGAAGAAAGCGACAAATCGAAAGAATAGTTGATTTTATAGGGAAATTAGTGTATAATTTCCCTATAATTTATAAAGCTAAAGGACTTCTATGACAACCTTATTTCAAGAATTAAACAATAAACAAGCTATCTGTTTTTCTGACTTAGATGATACGTTGTTTGCTTCATTATCTCGACTTTCAACAGTTAATGCAAAACCTGAAACAACGGTATTGGATAAAGGGATCACAAAAGGGCAACGCTTTCTAAGAACAATGTTAAGCGATGCTTATGTTGTGCCAGTGACCGCGCGCGACTATGAAACATTTAAGCGTGAATTGGATCTTTATAAGTTTATGATTGATGGGGAAGTCTTAATTGATTATGGTGCCATCCGTTTATTTTCTGACTTTGATGAAAATGACAAGATGTTCTTTACTGTTGATGATGTTTATCAAGAGTACATAGAATCAACCTTTAAGCAATATACAGGTAAAACAATCAAGGAAGCACTTTTAGAATTCCACGCAGAATTAAGTGATACTTTCCTTAATGCAAACATTCGTGTGTCGCTTAAAGAAGAAAATATCAATGGGAAAGTTTACCCTTGTTATGTCAAAGTGCAGTTATCGGAATATGAAGGTGAGCAATATTGCTTTAATGTGTTTGAATGTGCTGAAGCGATGATTCGTATCAATAAGGTCTTAAATAGAAATAGCCTTTATAATTACAATAAAATTCAAATGGTATCAATTAAAAACGGTATCATTTTATTGCCTAATGTTTGCACGAAAGAATTTGCAGTGAAACAAATGCTTAACGCACTAAAAGAAGTGGCACCAGATATGCCAACAATGAGTGCAGCAAATGATAAGTCCGACTTGGCGTTCGCTTTATTAACGGACTATACCATCTTGGCAAACGAAACTAAACCAAAGGCAAAAGAATGGATCCTAGAAACGTTAAATTGCTAAAATTGCTAAAACAAGGTGAAACAGCTATTTATCAATCGTGCCGTAAAACTCCGTCCTTCAGGGCGGAGATATAAGGCGTATTTCAATATCTTTTTTGCATAGATCAAGTATATAATGAGCAAAAATCCTATTTTGACTGAACTATGATAATTCGTAAAGCCTTTAAATTTGAAATTAGACCAAATGGCGAACAGCAACGCAAAATCAATCAATTTTGCGGTTGTTCTCGTTTTGTGTTCAATAAAGCGTTGGATTGGCAAAAACAAGCCTATGAAACGAACAACAAAACCAAGTTCAGTTATACCAAATTAGCCAATTTTTTGCCTCAATGGAAAATTGAATTTCCCTTTTTGAAAGACTGTCATAGCCAAATTTTGCAACAATCTCTTAAAGATTTAGAAAGTGCTTACCGTAATTTTTTTGCCAAACGTGCTAACTTTCCAAAGTTCAAGAAAAAAGGATTGAAAGACAGTTTTCGCTATCCGCAAGGGGTTAAAATTGAGCAGAAAAATAACCGCTTGTATTTACCCAAAATAGGCTGGGTACGCTACTGCAATAGCCAAATGGTGTTAGGCGAAATTAAAAATGTAACAATCAGTAAAAAGTGCGGTCGTTTTTTTGTGAGTATTCAGACAGAATTTGAGCAAACAATCCCACAACATAAAGGCTCAGAAATCGGCATTGATATGGGTGTAGCACGTTTTGCAACACTTTCCAACGGTGACTATTTTGAACCTTTAAACAGCTTTAAAAAGCATCAAAATAGTTTGCGAAAAGCACAACAATCTTTAAGCAGAAAGGTAAAATTTAGCCAAAATTGGCTTAAACAGAAAGCGAAAATTGGCAAAATTCATCACAACATTAGCAATGCTCGCAAAGACTACTTGCACAAAATCTCAACCGAAATCTGCAAAAACCACGCAATGATCTACGTTGAAGATCTGCAAATAGCAAATATGAGCAAATCCGCAAAAGGCACAACTGAACAGCACGGTAAAAATGTGGCACAAAAATCGGGGCTAAACCGTTCGATACTCGATCAGGGTTGGTTTGAGTTCCGCCGACAGTTGGACTATAAATCCGCTTGGCTAGGCGGCTACTTGGTTGCGGTTAATCCGAAAAATACCAGTCGTACTTGCCCTTGTTGCGGTCATATTGCCAAAGAAAACCGACAAACACAGGCAAATTTTAAATGTGTGGAGTGCGGATATTCTGAAAATGCGGATGTTGTTGGAGCAATGAATGTATTAAGGGCGGGACACGCCCAGTTAGCTTGTGAAGTGAACCGCATTAGCGGTCAGCAGCAAGAACCCACCGAAGTGAGTAGAATATTATTCTAGATACAGTAGGAATCCTCTGACTTTAGGCAGGGGAGGATGTCAATCTTCGCTTGAAGAAAATCAAACAATGATTTTTTTCTAAAATCATTGAAGCTAAAGAAAAAGTAAATGATTTTATGGGGATTTAAATTATAAAAAATCTTCAATTTATACAATAAAAGAAGATAAAGATAATATGATTAAAAACTTAAATTACTTCTCTAAACACTTTCGGTAATCTGTTATGATTAAACAATGTATTGAAAACCAACTAAAGCATCAAACGTATTCGCCAGAAGATGCTATTTTAATGGTAGATGAAATTAAAGACTTTCATTTTACTGATGTAAAAACGAAAGAAAGACTAATTCAAAGCGGACAGGCGCACTATTCCACGATGTTATCGAAAGAATCGCTGCCGACCGAAATGCAAATGGAAGTGTTTGAGCAATCCCTTGAGCGATATAAAGATAAAATAGCTTATGGTGTGATGTATCTTGCAAACAACATTCAAATGAAGATGAATAGCCAAAAGAAAAATGAGATTGTGCTAATTTCATTGATCCGTGCAGGTTTGCCATTGGGTGCTTCTATTCAACGTTATTTCCGTTCCGAAGGGGTGAAATCTACGCATTATGGCGTTTCTATCATTCGAGATAAAGGCATTGATTCGGTTGCGATGAAAGCCATTATTAAAGCCCATCCAAACGCATTTATTGCATTTATTGATGGGTGGATTGGTAAAGGGGCGATTAGCCGACAATTAAGTAAAAGCTGTATTGATTTAGGTATTCGCAAATATTTTTATGCTTTATCAGATCCGACACGAGATCTAACAAATGATGCACCGTACAAGGAAGATTGGTTAATTCCTTTCGGTATTTTAGGTTCGGTTGTATCAGGGTTGCTTTCAAGAACCATTTATCAAGAAGAACCTAAATTGCACGGCGCAATCTTTTTTGATGATGAAGAATTCAAGCTAAAAGATGTTACGCAGTATTACCTAAATGTTATTGATAAAGCAATTTCAAGCCGAAAAGAAGCATTTAAGACTTGGAATGAGCAGTCAAATCAGTATATATTAGAAGTGTTAAAAGGGAATGACGAGCCGTTAGGAATTGCACCGAAGTTTAGCGAACACGAAATGCTGAAATTATGTCAAAAAATAATGACACAATTTAATGTATCAAAGCTAAACAATGTCAAGCCTAGCATCGCTGAAGCGACAAGAGCAGTATTGCGACGCGTTCCAGAAAAAGTCTTGGTAAAGGATAAAAACGATCCAGATGTTGCATTATTACTTAGCTTATGCACCAAAAATGGTGTTCAAGTAGAAGAATATGATATATCACCGTATCGAGCAGTTACGATTATTAAAAACAGTTAAACAAAACCAATTAGAGGTAAATTATGAAAAAATTAAAATTTGTAGCAATTTCTGTGTTAGCAGCATCTTTGGTGGGATGTCAAATGCCAGTGCCAAATAACGGCACGGCTGCTGACGTGTATTCGCGCGGTGAATTGTCGCAAGCTCAACGTACATTCTACGGTACATTACTATCCGCTAAACCGATTAAAATTCAAGGTGAAGGATCTTTAATCGCAACAGGTTTAGGTGCAGGTTTAGCAGGTTATGGTGCAAGTCATATTGGTGGCGGTAAAGCTAAATATGCAAGTGCTGCTGTTGGTGCGGTCTTAGGTGGCGTACTGGCTGATGCAATTATGACAACGGCAACGGAAAGTCAAGGTGTGGAATATGTTGTTCAACTTGATCGGACCAAAGAAATCGTTACATTTGCACAAGAAGGTGTTTCACCTTATCGAGCAGGTCAACGTGTAAAAATTGTGGTAGATGCTCGCGGAAAAGCAAGAATTGAATAAAAAATACATAAACAAAAGGCGGTCCAACCGCCTTTTTTATTTCTTGTATATATGTTGGATTTGTGATATTATTCAATATATAAATTTGCAAAATAGGCAAAGCAATGGCTGAGAAATCAAAAAAGAAAGAAGAATTTAAGATCCTTGCATCAAAACAGCAAAATGGTGCTATTGTTTGTGAAACAGAGTTCGATCAAAATCGTTTGAGAACTTTGCCTATTGGTACGCCATTAAAAATTACAGTAATCAAAGATCCGCGCAATTACGCTCACCACAAAAAATTTTTCAAGTTACTTAGTGTCGCCTTTTCTTATTGGGAGCCTGAATTCAAGGTTATTACAGATTCAGAACAATGGTTGCTTGATACCTATCAAAAATCAATTGCTTCATTTATCGAGCCTAAATTAAGCGATGAAACGGCTAAAGAAGCGTTTAATGAAATGCTTGAAACTTATAAGGAAAACGTGCTTTTCAGATTAGAAAAACGGCGTAAAGACAGATTAGATTACGAAGGGATGAAAACCCTTGAAGGATTCCTTGATTATGTAATGAAAAAAGCAGGGTGTTGCGATTTAAAACCGACTGCCGATGGCGGTACGATCAAAGAACGATGGTCTATTGCTTTTGATAAAATGCCGCAAGCTGTGTTTAATGATGTGTATAAACGTTGCTTTGGTGTTATCTGGAACGAAGTATTGAGCGGAACATTTGAATCAGAAGAAGAACTTGATGCTACGCTTAATGTGTTAATGGCTTTTGAATAATAAAACAAAAAACAAGGATTAAGTATGATGAAAATTACTCCATTTAATGTGCGATCAACGCTTTATATGCCTGCAACACAAGGGAATCTTGTGCAAATTATTACCGAGAAAGATAAAACGAACGCCGATGCGATTGTTTTCTGTTTTGAAGATGCGTTAAATATTCTTGATATTCCAAAGGGAATTGAGAACCTAAATACCGCATTTGAGCAAATTGATTACGATCCTGTTACTGGTGATATTATGGGAAAAGGTAAAGTACCATATCGCTTTATTCGTGTTCGCAGCATTGAAAACTATCATCAGTTAATGCAGTCGCTTTCTCAAAAAGTGATTAAAAATGTACACGGCATTGTGATCCCTAAATTTACCCCATCAAATATCCGTGATTGGGAAAAAGCATTAGACGGCACGTCTTTTTATGTAATGCCAACGCTTGAAACTGAAGATTATTACAATCCTTCAATTGTAAATGAGCTTTTCTCAAGATTAACAGCTAGTCCGCTTAGAAACCGTGTTTTAATGTTACGTCTTGGCGGCAACGATCTTTTACGTGGTTTAGCGATGAAAAGACCGCGTATGAAAGAAATTCCTGTTAAAATGGAAGTGTTAAGAAGTCGCGGTGATTCCGATAAGGTCCAAATTAACGTGGAAATGTCGAAATTTAAGCCGACCATTTATGATACGCCATTATTGAGTGTTATCAATCAAGTGATGATTCAAGCACGTTATTCTAACTTTGAAGTATCGGCACCTGTGTTTGAAAACTTTGATTCTCGTTATCTAAACTCTTTCGTGAAAGAAATGATTAAAGATAGATTTCAAGGTTTTATCGGAAAAACAGCGATTCACCCATCACAATGTGAACTCATTAACCAGTTTTTCTCAATCTCGGAAGATGATTTACAGTTGGCGCAGTCTATTGTTGATGATGTGGCTAAAAATGGGTTAAACGGTGGGGTATCTAACAAGGATAAATCAATGATTGAGCCGACAACGCATTATGCTTGGGCGAGCCGTTTAGTATCAAATAAATAAAAGGACCTAAAATGGAACAAACAGAAAAAACCTATTTAGATGTGGTTAAAGCGCATATTTTAGAGCTTTTAAACTCAGAACAAGAAATCCTAGATCAACTTGATAAAGAGTATAAAGAGTTTGGCAAGGATCTTACAGAAAAAGAAATTCCTATGACTACCTGTGCCATTAGAATTTCCGATATGCTTTTTTTAGTGATAACACGAGATGGTGAATTACCTAAAGAGCATTATAAACTTTACGTTCTATCAAACGATCCTAGATTTTGGGATGATTTAGAAAAGGATGATAATATTTCAAGTTATATTGTTACTTCAATTTATAAAGAAGTGAACATTGATTTCACATTAACCTACAACCGAGAAACTAAAACATTATCGGAAGTTGAATTTATGCTTTATAAAGACAAAGAACGTTTAGAGCATCTCAAAAAATTTAACCGCGAAGATGTAATGCTTCCTTTGAAAGATAACCTTGAAGTTATCAAGGATAAAGTGATTGGCAATAAAACAGCTTTGATTATACCATTAAAAGTGGTAGAAGATTTTGCTATATTTGTTCGCTTTAGTCATTGTGATAAAGAAGGGGCGGTTATCGCTCACACTCTGGCGACCGAAGTAGATAGAGAGTTTAAAGAAAAAGGGATAGATCAAATTATTGAAAAACGATTTGATGATGCCATTAAAAATCAAACTTACTCTTATCAAGCCTTAATTGATCTTGAAAGTCAATCAATCCTGACGGAAGAACATTTAATGTTAGACAAAACACTTACTGAAGTCAAAAAGGTGATGAACTAAATGAATGAGTACGCAGTAATGCTTGCATCCTTAATTGTAACATTCATTGTTGTTGGTGGTGCGGTGATAGGGTTTGTATGGCGAAATGAAGATAAAAAGGATCCAAAAACCATTGACAAGGATCCTAAAAAATAGTAGTATATAATCATACAAATTATTTTGTATCTAAACTAACTGGAACATCCGCGTCCAGTGTCTTATCTCAAGTCTATTACGCTTTTACAGCGTATCAAAAAGCCTTCGATAAGTCCTAGTTTTGTTAAAATTTATGTTAGAAAGAGCCGCTATTTAGCGGCTTTTTTGCATTTATAGATTGATGATATTTGATAAATAGTTTATTATTCAATTAATAATTTAACAAAATAAGGAATGAGATTGTGCAACAATTAGAGTATCAAACAAAAACTAAAAATTTAAGCAGTTTAAGTCGTGAACTATTGCACTCACTTATTGTGTTGGAAGATGATTATTTTTTAAAGCGGATCATCGGCAAAAGTGAATTTGAAGAAAAACTAACCACACTGCTTGATGGTACGTTTGACGAACGTAACGAAGTCGGCGTGAGCATTGGTAAAATAATGGATGATGTTATTAACGAATTATTCAGTTACAATCCATCACCTGTTGCTTTACGCGGTCATATCCAAATATTGATAGATAATATCAGATTTATTTTGGATGAAGGACCATTTACCGATGAAGATGACGATGAAGATGACAGTGAAGATTATGACAATGAAGATGTGGCGGTTAAAGATACCGAATGGTTATGGCACAAGTTTAATCGCATTGTTAATTATGATAAATTTACCTTACAAGATGCAATTAAAGGACTTGAATGTTTAACGTTGAAGATCCACCAACGATTAAATAGAGTAGATGATCCAATTATTCGCGAAAATCTTGATAATGTGATAAAATCTTTAAAAGAAAACCATTTAACGCTGCAAAACTTGATTGATGAATCAAGCGAAGTGGCACTTAAAAACCTCTTAAACTAAAAAGGAAAACTATGAAAAAACTAACCAAAGCAACCGTATTAGTATTATCTGCATTTGCTGTAACAGCGTGTTTTGATAAGGATAAAAAAGTTGAAGTTGCACCGACACAAGCAACCGAAACAACTAATCAAGTCGTGAAACAGGAACCTGCACCGCAGCCAGTTCAGCAGCCAGTTCAAGTTCAAGCAGAAACCGCACCTAAAGCCGTTGAGGTAGAGCAGTTAGTAAAAGCACCTGAACAGGTAGAAAAAACATTATCTGCTGAAGAAAAGCTCGATGCAATCCGCGCCGAATACTTTGAGTTTGATAAATTTAAAATGAAATTGGAAGAAGGCTTATCTTCTTATCAAGAAAAATTGGCGGCACTTCAACAAGGTCAAATTGACAAAGATCAAGCAGCTCGAATTATTGAAGAGTTAAGCAACTTTATGAAGGATGCTGAAGTGAGCATTGCAAACTATCCATTGAAGTTTGATGTAATAAAACAAGTTCGAGATCAAACTGTTAAAACGATTTCTTTAAGCAATAATGTTTTATTAAATGCAGTGCATTTGATCGTGGCAATTAAAGAAAATAAAGAAGTCGAAGGTCAAGCGATTGTTGATACAATTAACAAACAAATGAGTGAGCTTGAAGCATCGTCTAAAAAATTAGATGCGATGAAAGAAGAATTAAGAAAAATTCTTGATCTCTAATTAAATGAAAATTAAATAAACCGCCTAAAATGGCGGTTTTATTTTATCTAAAGCCTTTACTATTATAGATAAATAATTTATAATACAATCTATAAATCAAGAGGTGAAACTATGGATATTAATAAGAGTGCAAACAAACGCCCTTGCGATAAAGGGATGCGAAAAGGCTTACTTTATGCCAATGCTAATATGCGCAGCAGACAATACAAACGAACAGTCGTTAATTATCTGCGTGAGCATTTTGACATCGAAAATATTTCAGCCCTTCAAAAACAAGTCGTAGCAGAAAAGTTTGAGTTATCCATTTCAACAATTTCAGCCTACATTGAAGAAATGATAGAGCAGGCGGCATCAGTTCGTAAAATGACAACAGATGTACCGATGGATCCGAGATTGTTAAATGGTGTTATTCAAAGTGAACCTGCTTTAACGTTTAATCAAGCCCTAAACTTGAAACTCCCTCTTAATGAATATTCAACCGAATCCATACCAGATGGTTGGTTTGCTGCTCGTCTTGATTTTAAAGTGTTTGGAAAGTTACCAAATACCATTAACTTATTCCTTGTGCATTGTAAAACAGGTCAAAAGATCCGTTTAACGCAATTTGCATACAATGGGGAATACAAGCCGAAAGACGGTCATATTGATTTAGCGGAAGGGTATTTGAACGGTCGAATGTTAGAATTGAACGTTTATCATAATGCTAAAGGGTATGCCGTGATTTCAGAAGTTAACTTTATCTAAGGAAAAACAATGGGATTAACAAAACAGGATCTTCAAGAGCTTCTCGCCCTTTTTAAATCTGGTTATATCAGTATGGGGCAATATGAAGGTGCATTAGCTGAAAAACGTTGGACGACATCCACAAGACAAGCTAAAGAGAAATTTTTAAGTGATGGCAATCAATTCAATGAAAATGATGCAAGTAAATTGGGTAGTCAAACTGAAAAAGCAAAAGTATGCCAGTTTGATTGGCAAGAAAAGGTTAAGAAATGCGTTAAAAGCACAACCGAACTTCAACGCTCAGTCTTTGTGCTGTTTGCAGGTGTTTTGATCGGTGGTATTTTATTTAGTGGATCGCCGTCATTGAAAACACAAGGTATGGACGACCTTTTCATTAGAACAGTCAATACAATTGAGCAAAAAGCCGTTCAACTAAAATCTGATAGTGATAAAGAATCACTATACCAATTAGTTAATGGGTTAGGTCGAATCACTGATATGTACGATCACTCCAAACTGGCAAAAGCAGAATTAGTTAAAGGCTGTATTAACGGTGTGAAAGAATCTGGATTAACGCCATCGCAAAAATCAAATAGAATCAAAGATTGTATTGATTTAGTTAAAGAATAAAGGTGTTTAAATGATTAGCCCTAGCAATACAGATAAGTCCGACAAAGATCTTTGGGCAACACCAAAACAGGTCTTTACTGGATTTGAGCGGTATTTAAGTGAAATTTATGATGGGTTCAAAAAGTTTACTTTAGATGCCTGTGCATTACCGCACAATAAGAAGGTGGAACGCTTCATTTCACCTAGCCAAAACACATTCAAAACAGATTGGGGTAACGGTGAATTTGTATGGATGAATCCCCCTTATTCCTATCCGCTTGCTTTCATTGAGCGAGCGATTGAAATGAGTGAGAAAAACTTTGTAGCGTTATTGCTTCCGAGCGATACATCGACAGAGTGGTTTAGTCGCTGCGTTGAGTGTGCCGACACAATTATCTTTGCAACAGGTAAAGGTGCGCGCATCCATTTCGAGCATAATAACCCTGATCTACGAAACCAAAAAAGCAATGGTAACGTCAAAGGATCTATTCTTGTTGTGTTCCAAAAGATTTTACCTAAATCATCGCAGCAAACACGTTACGTGCCTTTAAAAGATATTTACAATGAATAAATAGGAAAGTATATGTATTCAAAACAATTGATAGATTACACTTTAGATATAGTGAATTTGCATACGCTGCAATCTATGCCGTATCTTGCGTTGTCTGCATTGTTTTTAATTTTTACACTTTTCGCATTTACGATAGAAGGGCGCGTAAAGAAAACGTTATGTATCATTCTATTTTTATCAGGCGCATTGTACTTTTATAATGAAAGTATCAGTAAAGAGCAGGTTTTATTCAGCGAATTTTCAAATCTTAATGAAGATAATCAAAAGATTGCTGAGAAATGGTTTATGGAAAGCGGATATTGTTTAGATAATACCGATAACTGTAAATCAAAAACGGCGATACACGTCAAAGAGCTGTCTAAGAAAATAGATAAAAGATAAAATAAAACCGCAGAAATGCGGTTTTTTATTGCACTAATGATTTATATGTGTTATTATTCAACTATAAATTTAGGCAAAATAAAGGATCTAAAATGACCTCAATCACTCCAGAGCAAGCTAAAGCAGCGCAAGCTCACTTCCAAAAAGAAGTTGCGACTTCGATTTCAGAGCTGATCTCGGAAAACAAAAAACAATTTAAGTTAATGCAAGATGGGGAAGTCGTTGTTCTTAAATCAAACAATACATCAATCGCTGATTGGGATGTATTCTTGCTTATTTCACGTATTGGTAAAGAACTTCACGTTAAAGGTGTACCGCTAAATAAAAGCGAACAAGTATCTGGTTCAAGAGAAGTGATCTTTGACTTTTTGGTCCATAAGGCTTCTCAAGGGCAAAGTATTTTTGAACTGGTTTACAACCTTAAAAAAGACAAAATCACCAGTCAAACTTATGATGATTTCTCAAGCGTAATTAAACATTAGTTGAAATAATGAAACGTAAATGCAAAATTTGCGGAACACGCTTTGAAACACCTTATCTTAATCGTAACTGGTGTAGCGATGCCTGTTTTAAAGAAATAAAGCAGGCTCAATATGATAAGGCGATAAAAAAAGCAAAAGAGAAAAGTGCAGAGCCGAAAAAGACGGTTAAACCAGTTAAACCAGTTAAACCAAAGCAATATGTTAAGATCAAGCAAAGATCTACAACAGAACGTGCAAATTTGTTACGCCAACTGGTAATCGCTTTCAACGCGTATATTCGCCGCCGTGATGAATTATTGCCTTGTATTTCTTGCGGAACAATGCAAGCGAATGAATGGCACGCAGGGCATTATAAAACGGCTAAAGCTCACCCTGAGTTAAGATTCAATGAATTCAATGTGAATAAGCAGTGTCATCACTGTAATATCGTATTAAGCGGTAATATTGAAGGGTATCGAAAAGGGCTTATTGAGCGTTACGGTGAAGCAGTGCTAAAAGAACTGGATTCATTTACGCCATTAGGTAAATTAACTACTTTTGAGTTGAAGGAACTCATAAAACACTATAAATCAAAGGGTAAATAGATGAAAAAATTATTAGTATGCTTATTAGCCGTTACATTAGCATCTTGCAGCGTAGGCGGTAATGTTAATGTTGGTGGTGGTTCTCGCGGTGTCGGCGTTGGCGCAGGCATTTCATTAGGTGGATTTACTTGGTAGGAGTGGAAAAATGGAAATGGAATACGAAGATTTTGAAGAATACTTAGATCGTGAAGATGAATTTGGCTTGAGTGCGCAGCTTGTAGCACAAATTGTAAGCGACCTAAAAGGATTGTCTGAAGAACAATTTAAAGCCTTAATGAAAGAAGTTAAGAAGGCTCGCAAACAAAATTAAGGGGTCTTTATGAAATCAAACAAATATCGTAAAGAAGAAAATATTATTTTCTTTCTTTTATGCTTATTTAGTCTTTTTATTTGTGTGTTATTTATACGCGATCTTATACAAGACTCAAAAAGAATTGAAAATCCATCAATAGAGTTGATTGAAAAAGTTGAAAAGAAATACTTAAATGGAAATCTGGTAGATGACTTTAAGGTTGATGATTCAATCTTTAATAAACCGACAGAAGATGGGGAAGAAGATTGCGATATTTACTGGAAGAACTCTCAAAATATAAAATTCAGTAAACGTGAAGTCTATTTTAATGATGAAGTTATCATTAAAGTCAATGATTTATCAGAAGATAATAGAAATCTATTTGAAAACCTCTTTGAAAGAGAGCAAAGAAAATGTTTTTTAGATAGAAAGCAGAAAAAGATCAACAAGGAGCTAAGTTTAGTTAAATAACTAACGTGGCTGCGAGGTGTAAAATGTATCAAATTACGTTAAACGAAAAGCAACTTGAAACGCTTATAGATGCTTGTGAATTGCTTTCAAGAATTAAAAACAATCAAATTTTTGGGGCGGTAGAGCGTTTGCCTTTGAAATCCAATGTGTCTGATTTTGATTTACAAAAAGAGTTGCAAGGCATTATCGATCCATTGATTGATGAAGATAAAAAAGACAAGGAAGCAGCAAACGTTGCCTATGACTTAAAGAAAGTCTTTCTTCATCAACTTTCTTGGGATAAACACCCTGAAGGCGGCGTTACGGTAAAGTTTGATGAACCAATTAAAAGCTCGAAAGAGCCTTTTGCAATCATAAAGAAACTAAAATAAAATACCAAAGCAATCTCAATATAACGAGATTGCTTTTGTTTTATGTATTGAAAAAAAATTAAAATTGGTATATAATACAATTATATTTTAACTAACAAGGATGAAAATAGGCGATCTTGATTCAAGCGTGTAACGTATCATTATCGGCGAACTTCTGGCTAAACATCATAAATTGAAAGGTAAGTAAGATGAATTACAATAAAGTTATGAAAAAATTAATGATGATTATCAATAATGCAATATACAATAATAAAATTAAAGTTTTAATTCATAATATAAATGAAATTCGTAAAAATAATAATTTAAATGATAATCAATCTGTAAATAAATCATTAATAGAAGTAATTGATAATATTTCAGATTTGAATAATAAAATTAATTATATTATTGCTTTATTTGGGCGTATTGAAAACTTTGAAGGTTCTATAACGGAAAATGAGAGAGAATTTTTATCAAAGCAAATTTCAAAGGGTGATAAAGTATATGTCAAATATATTGAATTTTTAAATCACTTAGATTTTAAACTTAAAAAGAAATTAAATGTAAAATTTCAGTATATAGAAAAAGACACATTTGAAAAATTGGAATTAGTTAGATATAACTTGAGAGATGCTTTGGTGGCAATGAAGCATATTTATTTATTATCTTTAAAAAAATAGAAGGGTGAAATATGAGTTCTTTTGTGATTTATGATTTAGAAACAGGCGGTCTTGATGCAAGAATGGATCGTGTTATGCAATTCGCAGGTGCGCGCGTTGATGAAAATCTTAACATCATCGGTGAACCATTGGTGCTTTATTGCAAGATGCCGCACTTTTATATCCCTTCAGAAAAAGCGATTGAAGTAACAGGGATCACGACAGAAGAATGTGAACAAAAAGGCTTCCCTGAATACAGTTTTGCTAAACAAATTTGTGACTTCTTTACCGACAAATCAGATACAGTCGTTATGGGGTACAACAACATCAAATTCGATGATGAATTTGTACGCCATTTATTCTATCGAAACTATATTCCACCATATAGCCACACTTTTTTAAACGGTAATAGCCGATGGGATTTTATTAACCTTATCCGTGCAACCTACGCACTGCGCCCTGAAGGTATTAACTGGGTCTTTGATGAAGAAGGCAACCCATCATTTAAATTGGACCGATTAACCGTTGCAAACGGTATTGAACACGAAAATGCACACGATGCGATGGCTGATGTGTATGCCACAATCGAAATGATGCGATTGGTTAAAGAAAAGCAACCACGCCTATTTGATTATGCTTTCAATATGCGTAAAGCAAAAGACGTTGAAAAATTCTTTTACTCTTTAAATAAAAGCGATTTACCGATTGTATCGGTAACTGGTCGCGGAGTACGTTTGCTTTACCCTTTGGCATTTAGTAAAGAAAAGGGTCGAGTATTCTTAGATTTAACCGCCAAAAACGAAGAAGAATTCCAAAAGGCAAAAGAAGCAATTTACGCATTAACCTGCTTTAATCCTGATGTCTTGGCTGAAAATCTATATAAAACCGATGTAAATATTGGTGGTAATACACTGCCTTACGTGCCATTACGTATTATTCGTGATAATAGCTGTCCGTTCTATGCAAAAGCGACAACGCTGCCGCAAACGGAAGAATACAAGGCGATGATAGAGAACTTCCATAAGCTAATGGAACACTTGAATTCAGTGATTTCAATGCCTTCCCTAAAAGGAAAGGTTGAGATGATCTTGCCACATTTAAGATTTGAACCTGCTCAATTTGTTGAACAGGAACTTTACGATAGCTTTATTTCAGATAGCGAAAGTTTAGTTAATATGCGACTACGCAACGTATTAAGCGAAAATGAAGTATCTGTGAGTAAATTTATTGATATATTTAAGCAAGGGTATAATTCTGACGGCGTAACTAATCGTGGAAAAAGATTATTTGAACTGTTTTCAGCTACACATTTTTATGAACACCCTGAGATGTTTAGGGAAGGAATGTTTGAAGAAATTGTTGAGCCACGAAAAGCCTTCTACCTCGAACGTAATAAACAAGAAAAAGGTGAATAAATTGGAAAAAGAAAATCAAATTGTTGGCATTGGATCGTTTGCTCATTTCACCAAAGAAGATTTTTATGCCGAAATAAGAGCGATTAGAGAGCTAATGGGAAATAAAGATACTTTTGATGCCGATTATCTCATTGAGAAAGCTGCCTTCATTTATACAAGCTGCACGGACCAATCAATTGCCGACACCTGTTTAAGTTTGATTGAAGAAATTAAAAGAAGGGCGGTAATGCTTGGTAAAATTGTGAAAGGGTTGTAATTTAAGATTGACTAAAATATAAATATAGTGTATTATAAAATCATAAATTAACAAAAACGAAGGATTTAACACAATGAAAACAAGATCGTACCCTCGATATGTCAAATTGCCTGATAATAACGGTAATTTCACAAGAGTAGCAAAGGCGTGGAAATTTCGTGATTCATCTCGAATCTATTATTTTGAACCGTTGTTTCTACTAAGTGGCGGTGTAATTGTGCGTAAAGATGACTTATTTGAAGATGATGAAATCTTTTCAATGAAAGGCTGTGGATTTTTACCTTGCACATTAAAAGAATACCGTGAAGGCTGTCGAGCGAATTACCAACGCTATAAAGATGAACATATCTTTATCAGTGAATTTGCAATAGCGTGTGGCGCAACCGAACCGCCATACATTGACAAAGATGTTGTTTCAACAAAATATCATATCTAAATGGGGTAGTTATGTATAAATTTAACATTGTGGAATTTAACCAAAAACTCCGTGATTTAATCGTTAAATCAAGCGATTTCGTGTTAAAGTCATATATCAACTTAGATGTATTTCGATGCGTGTCAGTTAATCAAGATGTCATTTTGATTGAATTAAACGAACACTTTACGATTGCGGTTGACTTGGAAGCCTTACCTGATGGCGAGCAGAAAAAACCAGAGTTGTACTTCAAGTCAGATCTTTCTAAAGATGTGAGCCTTAGCGAAATGCAAACTTTAGTTATTATAATGAAAAGAATCAATGAAATCATCAATGAGAATTTAGGAACGTTGTTTGATAATCAGTAAATAGGGTAATTTGTATGAAAATTAAGAATCCAGTAGCGTTAATGTATGGCGTAGTCGGTGTAGGAATCGGTTTATTGGTGTCAACGCATCAAGCGGTTTTTCATCACCGAATGAACGTATTAGAAAGCAACCAGTTAATCATCATTGAGCAGCTCAATAAAATTGAAAACACCTTAGCGATGGAAAAAGCTAAAAACACCGTAACAAAAGAAGAAGATGAAAAACAAGATTTAAGTTTGTTCAAGAAATTAAGCGGTGATCTGGGTGGGAATTTAACAAAATCCAATCCTGAAAACGTAGTTTTTTATGATAGCAAAACAGGCGAAGAAATCTTGCGAGATGACATTATTGTTTACGAAGATAATGACTTCTTTTACATCAAAACAAAAGAAATGATTATTGCGCCAAAAATTTTATATATGCTTCAAGATACGCTTCAGAAAGATAGTTATAGTTATAATAAAGTGTTAAAGGGTTTGGTTAAGCTCAATGACGGAACCTATATTGCACCTAAAGAATACTTAAAAATGGTTCAATAATTCAATATCCCCTTATTTATCAAGGGTTTATACTGGTTCGTATAATATGTATTATGTTAAATTGAGTGTTTATAAAGGTAATTAAGGATAACAGAATGACTAAAAAATCCACTACGTCGCCAAATGATATAAATGATATGGTTACTCAAGTTCATCTAAAAATCCTGAATGTGATAGTTATATCTGTCGTTTCCATTTCTGTTATGTGTGGCTCTTATGCTTTCCTAGATGGTAAACAAACTTTTTCTTATCCAACCGCAACAACATTATCCTTTGATGAATTTAATCAATATATCAAGGATCACGGTAAAAATGAGATTTTTTGTGAGATTACATTGGGTTCAAGAGAAGAAGGTAACAGAATAAAACATTGTTATGACAAGAAGCAAAATATGCTTATCTACCTCAAGTCAAATGAACTGAAAAACAGTGAAGATCAAGGTAAAAAATAACATCAAGTTAATAGGTGAAATTATGAAAAAATTAAACTCTACACTTCTAAATGCCGCTCACTACTCCATTAAGATGATTTCGTTTGGTTTACTGGTGGGTCTATCCGTTGCTAACGCAGCAGAAAGCAATTCTAAAACAATCGAACTGCCAGAAGCTCCAAAGGTAAATTATGAAGTCGTAATGAATTCACCGCCTGAATTTTTAGCGAAAATCCGCAAAGATTACGCTGATGAATTCGGTTCTTGGGATGTGTCAAAGTTGGATTTTAACGTGGATGAAAGCGATTGCAGTATTGCAGGAATTAAAGTTGGCACCGCCAATGCTGTGATTGGCAATCTACTCTACTACAAAAACGATATTACCCTAGATAGCACTGGCATCAAAAGCGTTTCACCAAAAGTTTCGGCATCCGTCCGCTTGCATAAGCCTAAATTGGATTTTATGGTCCTTGATCTATCCGAAGATCTAGGCATAAACAAAGACGTTGTTTTGTCAATTTATGAAAAAGCTAAGATCCTATCAGTTAACTGTAAGTTAAAGAAAGCCAGTGCAAAATAAGGGATTATAATGAAAAAATTATTTGAAAAATTTTATGAATATCTATTATTTAGGGTGATATTTGCTTTTACATCATTATTTTTGATTGTTTTTAGTCTTTATAAAGTCATCATTGATGATGGATATAACTTCGTCAGTGAGCCAACCAATGAATTTATAAATGAAGTAAAGCTCAAGTATATTGACGACTTTAACCTGTTAAACGTTAATGAAATTAAGTTTAATCTCAACTATAACAAGTCCTGCCGAAATCTTGACGTTGAAACGGATAAATTACTATTTAAATATTACACTAGCGACATCGTTTATGCAGGTGAAGAAAAGCCTAGAGTAAAAATTCACGTTGAAATAAAAGAACCTAAAGTAAGTTTTAATATTAAAGATTTAACTGATGATCTAGGTGTTAAACCTGAAATTAACAAATATATTTTAGATAAGAAAGAACAGTTACAAAATATCTGTGCCGAAATAAAATACGGTAAAGAAAAACAAAAGCAAAAAAGCGAATATGTGGAAAAAGTTGAAAGACAATTATCGCTTCTAAAAAATAAATAGGATTAAATTATATGAGTAAATCATTTCAAAAGAATTCACTATTGATATTACCAGTAATGTCTATTGTTGTTTTTATTGTTGCTCTTTATGTGTTAATTCCAAGTAATTATGATGGTTATAAAACAATCAAATCTCCAACTAAAGATTTTGTTGAGGAAGTTAAAGTTAAGTATGTTTCAAACCTTAACAAGTTAGATAAAGAAGCAATCGAGGTGAAATCAGATACGGAACACTCTTGTAAAACAACCGAACTTAACACTAAAGAAATTTCGCTGCGCTACACTGAAACAAAAATCGGGACGGTAATTGATGTTTTGCTCCATAGACATAAAGTAAAGTTTAAGATTGATGATTTTACTAATGAGTTAGGTGTAGATCCAAAATTTGAACAATACATCAAAAAATCTAAAGAAGCCTGCCTTAATCTTTTGAAAGCTGAAGAAGAACAAAAGGAAAAGCAAAGGGCAAAAAAACAAATTTCACTATTAAAAAACTAAAGGAGTAAATATGCAACAACAGCTACACGTAAATCCAAAAGATGTTTTCATCCGCAGACACAATGCGGTGCCTTGCGAATCAGAGCAATCTATTGATGATTTTATTGGTCTTATGTCACAAAGAAGCATCGACCAAATCTTTATGAAGATCAAGGAAGATAAGGTGAAGAAATGCAATGAAATTGAAGCCTATGTAAATCAATGGATCGCCAATAATAAAGAGCGAATTAAACGAGCCAACGTTGATGCCGACACTTTTGAGTGTATTAGCGTTGATTATTGTTTAGAGCAGGACTTATCTGAGCGTTACCTTATTTGCTGTCAAGAAGGTGATGACACTTCCCTCGCCTGCGAAATCATTATGGCGGTTAAGGATAAATTCAACGTCAATTGCATTTGCTACATTGAACAATAACTTTTTAAAGGCGGTTAAATTAAGGTTTAACCGCTTTTATTTTGATTGACAAAATAATAGAAATAGTTTATTATTCAACCATAATTTTTAACAAAAGGAAGATTTTATGGCTGAACAAATCAATCAACTTATTCTTTCCCCTATCTTATTCGGTCGAGAATTTGGCGTATCATTGAGCGCAACGTATAATGCAGTTTGGTTGATGGTTGGCGGCGAAATGCCATTTGATAAATCTGGTCCGCAGAAAAATCTTGCTCAAGGTCATAGTTTTGTACCAGTGATCTACCCTCTTAATCAAAAGAATATTGATGCTATCAATGGGCTTCATCCAGACTATTACGATTTAAATGAAGTGGAAACGAAAAAATACCTTGATGAAAAATACTCTTTTGTTTCCCTTTATCTTGATGCGTTAATTAAAGAGTAATGTAAAGGCGTGGCTTATGAAAAAAGTATCTCACAAAGAAATTCTTAAAATGCAAAGCCTAGCTAAGAATTTTATGATTGGCGGTGTTTTAATTCCTTTGTTTAAAGGTGATGGTTCCACAAAAGAGATTAACCTTGAACAGCTTATTTGCCAGTATGACCTATACAAACTAAAAAATGATCATACAGGCATTGAAAGCGCGGAATACATCCTTCCTAATCAACGTGTAATGCAGGCTATGTTCGCTATTCGGCATAAGTGGTCTTTAAGCTATGCGGTACTTTGTCGAGATAAGAAAGGAAAAGTGTACTACGTGCAGCAAAGAACGCTTGTGGTAGATCGCCAATGTGAGTATAAAGAACTTGAACAGTATCTCAGTAAGTCAATGATTGATGCGTTCAAGGCGGCGAACCCAGAGTACCGTTTGACATTCTGTTATTGCTATATTCCAGATGATGAACATTACGCAAATGAATTCCATTTCAATGCGATGATCCACGCGCGTAATATTCTCTCTAAACTACATTCAAAATGGGAATATCACAATTTGAAAGAGATTGAGTATTATAACCCTGATAGCTTAATTGATTTTAACTACTGGTTCTTTAATCAACAAATGGATGTGAAAAAAGAATCTGTACCGCTTATTGAAACAAGTAGCCTATATGTTGAAGAATTGGAAAAGGTGGAAGTGTACGGCAATATTAGTCAATTACACCCTATTATGCCAATTATCCCTGAACGATACCGCGCTATGGAAAATGAAGGCTCGTATTTAACGATTAAAACAGAAGATGATTTTGCCAAATACCGTAAGTTGATGGAGCAACTTAAAGGAAAGGCAAGTATTACTCAGCAGAAAACAAAAATATGATGAACAAAAAATCAAGTGACGTTTATAAAACATATCAAGTAAACGACTATCGAAAAATTTTCGTGATGGGCGATGCACACGGATCGTTTGACTTGATTAAAAAGTTTACAGATAACCCTACTCTCTTTAACAAGGAAACCGATTTACTGGTTGCCGCAGGTGATATTATTGATCGCGGAAGCCAATCATTAAACTGTCTAAGACTACTTAATGAGAAATGGTTTGATATGGTTATCGGTAATCACGAGCTTATGGCAATAGATTATGTGTTACAGGGTAACGTTAGCAAAAGTATATGGATGAATGAATTTGTCGGCGGTGCTTGGTATTTATCTCTTAATCAAGAAGAAAAAGACGAAGTAAAAATCCTATTAGAAAAAGTGGAAATGAAGCCGTACATTATTGAGTTTACGCAAGATGACAAACGAATCTGCCTTGCTCACGCTAACTACCCTTCAAACCAATATGAAAATGGGAAATTAATTGATCTTTCTTTGACGGCGTGGGATATTACACGTTATAAAGAAGCAAAAAGTAAGTCATTATTTTATGATCCAGTGACTATCTTTGGCACCGATCTTTTTGTGTTCGGACACTACCAAACAGAAGCTCCAGAACAACATAAAAACTGCTTATGGATAGATACGGCTGCTTATAGAACAGGAAATCTAACGTTTCTTGATGTTACTAATACAATTAAAAACATTGGTTCACCTAAATTTTTTCAAATAAACTAAAGCGAGGTAAAAAAAATGAAAGGCTATGAAATTACGCTTGAAGATAAAGGGCAAGACTTCACAAAACTTATCACTGACAAAGACGGTATTGTCGTTAAAGCAGAACCATATCAAACGGAATTATGGAAAGGGGCTTTAATTCCTATTAGTCAGCAAAAGATTGGTGAACTTTGTATGATCCATCACCTGCCACACATTGAATATGGTTATTTAAAATACAAGGTGTTAGATATTAAAGAGCTTAATTGTTAAATTTTGAACATACATAGGAGTCAAAAAATGGATATGTGGATGATGGGTCTAACAGCTTGTATTATTTTTATAGTAATTCCAGCTCACAATCAAACGACCTTATATATTAAGATTGTAGGCATTTTAATTTCCAGTTTAATAATGTTCTCAACTTTTGATTGGGCAAAAACTTATGAAACCCTTAATGAAGTGATGAAATCATTTTACGAATGGTTATTGATAAAGTCTGACGGCGATGAAGAAACAGCAAGTGCATATCTTTGTGTGTCTTTAGTAATTTTATCGCAACCATTTATTTTAGGCGGTTACGCTTTACATAAGAAACTTAGAGATCATTCGTTTTGAGTTAAGGCGGTAAATTATGAATAACATAGAGCGAAAATTATCAAAAACATTTTTAGGTAATACCATCATTAAGGTTTTCTTTGGTAGCACTGAAAAACAGATTGCTTCAAATTTAATACTGATGGTCTTATCAATTATTATGGGTGCAGTAATTCTTTATGTGGGTCCAATCATTCTATCTAAAATGAAAGAAGGTAGCCTTTTAAGATTTTATACGTTAATCGGATTTATATTTTTATATCTTGGTTTGATTAAGGTTTATTGGGATTGTCTTAAAAGAAATTCAAGATTGGTTTATAAACAACTTCGTGAAGTTAAGTAAGGTGGTGTATGAATACAACTAAAAAGAAAATTATTGCAGCAACTTTGATCGGTGCGTTTTTATTAAGCCCTATATTGGTTTTAAAGGCGATTTTTTACATAAACCTAATCTACGCGGCATCAAGTTTGATTGTTTGGCTTGTTATTCTCTTAGTGGAAAAATTTGAGGGATTGAAAGGACATTATCAAGATCCTAAAAATGGCTTATTCTCTGAAGTTTTTAAAGTCTTATTTATTTTAGGTATATTGATGGAATACGCCTTTTTCAATTGGGTGTTTAATAAGAATTCTGAAATTCTTTTAAAGGATGAAGCGGCTAAACAGCTTGCCAACAATGTAGATAACATTGATAGATTCACTAAAAAATAACACAAAACAAGGCGAAATCAATAATTCTCGCCTTTTTTATTGCTTGACTGTTGTTGATAAATAGTATATTATTCAAGTATAAATTTTAAAACAACAGGACACCAAAATGAATCAAGAAAGAATCCTATCAAAAATCAAGAAACTACTTGCTTTAAGTAAGTCTGACAATCCAAATGAAGCCGCTATCGCTTTAAATCAAGCTCAAAAACTAATGCAAGCGTACAATATCAATATCTTTGATGTTGAAATCAAAGAAGAAGTTAATTCAAACAAATTTCCTCTTAATGGTGGTGTTTATATACGCTATATCGCTCAAATTATTAGTGAGGCTTTTGCTGTAAGAGTTTTAAGACAAGGGAATGGTCCTAGAGGAAAGGTAAATTTTATTTTTGTCGGAACGGCTGATAAAGCCGAAGTTGCATCTTATTTCTTTGATGTGTTAATTAGAAAAGCAAAAACTGCGCGCCAAAACAAACTTAAAGAGCTTGCTGAAGATTTAAAATATGTAAGAAAAGCAACTAAAACCAGAGTTGCCGATTCATTTTGTATGGGATGGTGCGCTGCGGTTCAAGAGAAATTAGAAAAATTAGTAAATGATCCAAAAGAAGAAGCACTAATTGAAGATTATTTTAAGAAACAAGGTTACACCGTTAACAATAAACAACGCGAAAAAGATAAAAAGAAAGCAGATAATCTTATCTCTAGCGCAGCAATGCTTGGTTATAGTGAAGGCAAAAAAGTCGATCTTTTCTTCGGTGTAAAAGGTCAAGGTAAAAAGCAAGAAGCAATTGGTGTTAAATATGAATAAAACAACAAATGAAATCATCCATCAAGCATTAAATGTTTACTCGAAATATCTATATTTTGCATTTGAACAAGTCGTATCTGATGATTTTGGTATCTTATGTGATTTTATGGATAACGATGAAAGCCTTAAAGAAAGCAGCGAACTGTTCGGTATTCAATCTTTCTTGAAGAAAGAAGAAGCTAAAAGATATGCAAAATTTCAAGAAGATTTGCTTGAAAGATTAAAATCAAGATTTGATAAGAGCATAGAATATCTTGCGATTAAAGAGTATTTAAGTCAATTAGCTCTATTTGAATCATCACCAAAATCACTTGAGATGATTACGCTCTTAATCATTTATCATCGTGAACGTGAAATGTCCTATCACGATAGAGAAGTTGATCGTATGGATCTCGAAGATATGAAATTAACGATTAAAAACGATGAAATTTTAATCGAAAGTAAGGATTAAAAATGAAATTTGAAGTAGGTCAAATCGTCAAACACGTAAAAACAGGTGGCATTTACCACATTGTTGGTTCGCCAAAAGATAACTATCGGCTAGAGCATAATAATCAGCCTGCATACCTTTACCAATCCATTGAAGGCGATATTTATGCTAATCCAATCTGGGTCCGTTCGCAATCTGAAATGGAAGATGGACGGTTTGTTTTACTGGTATCAAGTGATTAAAAGGTTAAATATGTCAAATTTAAGCATCGAAAACATCTTGAAATTCGTCAATGATAAATGTGAAGCAAACATTGACTTTAATAAAGATAAAGAAACAGCAGAGCGCGCCGTTAATGAGTTTTATGCGTTACTTGAAAACAATAAACAAATTCTACCTAGCGGTAAATTAAGTGTGTACTTTCAAGATACTCACCTAACAACAGATGAAATTAACCAAAAAATTTCGGTGATTAGACAAAATCGTATTGCGTTAGGTTTACGCAGCGTAATGGTAACAGAAAGTATGTCTGAATCATTCGGCTTTAATTCCAAAGGAATGAAAGAATATATCGCTAAAGTCAAAGCTGAAAAAGCAGCGAAAGCGAAAGCACGTAGAGCTGCACGAAAAGCCGAAAAGGAACAAGTACAATGATCTTAAAACGTTTCTTTAGAAAAAGAGCTAATCCTTTAACTGAAGGTATGCTATATCTTCCAATAAAAGAAATTGTACGTCTTTTGAATAAATACCCTCACGAATACAAATGGCGTAAACTTTATTTTAATAAGGTAAATAAAATGCTTGAAGCAAGAAATACTTGCATATCTTCAGCAATCATTAGCTTTTTAAATTTACTTGTTACATTGATGTCTAATAATCCTCAAGCAAAAACAATTGGTTTGTTGATTTCTTTAGTTTTAGTTGCGATTTCAAGTGTTGAAATTGTTAAGATAAATAAATTAAGCCGACATAAAGGGCAAAATCTACCAACGAAAATAAAAAGAAGAATCTGCTGCTTTGATCGTGATTATATAGGCTCTCTAATCAAGCATAATGACAAAATAAAAGATGCAATTGAACAAATTGAAAAATTAAAAAGCAGTAATTTTATAGCTTGAAACAATAATGCTATAAACATAAAATGCAACACATAAATCCGTTAACAAACAGGAATATTAGTATGACAAAAATTTTAAGTATCTCTCGTAAAAAAACAGCACAAGATGTTTCAAAAGATGAAGTAAAAAAAGACTTTGTGGAAAAGAAACTCGCTTCAGGTGTGACCGTTAAAATTAAAGTAAACGACAAAACAAAAAGTTTATTAGCGGATAAAAAATTTAATGGCAAGAAAGCCTTTGATAAAAACAAACGCAAAAAATTTATCAAGAAAAAAGACGATAGACTACTTATTTTAGACGAGCGTGTAACGTTTGAAAAATTCATCAACCGTGAATGTGTGCAAGAAGCATTAAAACTACTCCGCTTGTTTGGTGATCGCTTTGATTTCTACAATCCTAAACCGATGGCAAAGGATATGTTTAAAGTGGCGCGCGAACGTTTAAAAGGGATGCAATTGCCTATCTCAAACTTAATGTTACGCCGTGCATTTAAATTCTACGCCGAATCACCACGCTATGCCGAAAAATATGTTGTCGGTGCGATGCGTTATGATTTAGACGGAAAACCAACAACGGCAATTACTCAAGAAGAATTATCTGCTGCCAACAAAATTTGCCGTCAAACACGCAAAAACGTGCAATTTAAAGCACGTAAAGTACAGCAATCAACTCAGCAAGGAAAATAATATGCAAGCCTGCCAACGAATCATTGTAGGATTTTGTATTGGTGCCTTTTTCTTGTTGTGGGTGGTGTTTGGCATATTTGCATTACTTGCAATATATGCTTGCAATAAATGGGAATCATTATGGAAGAAGCATTAAATAAATTAAAACCAACAAAACTTTCGCGTTTGGCGTGGGGGTTGATGATCGCAGGTCATACAGCCGTCTGGTTAACGACAATTGTGACACTCTGTTTTTTCTAACTCTAAAAGAAAGGAAAACCTTATGGAAAATAATTTAAATGGCATTAGACGTTTAAGTCTAAATGTCGATTCCGAAGAAGGATTTAAAGCAAAGCCAGTTCATATTTATGATGTATGTCTTGATGAAAAAGAATACAAGAAAATGCTGTCGGACGAAAAGAAAATTCCACTTAACTGGTTCAAACAAGTTTGGCAATATGCGCTATACTTATTCCAATTGGCTTATAAGTCAATAAGTATGGCGATTACCGCTATCTTTGTAATATTGTTTTTATCATTCATTACAACCGATCCTGTAAAAGCAATCAATGTGGATGATTTAATTAGTCTTGTTATAAACGGAATACAAGTGTTTTCATTTTTCGCCCTTATTTTCAATATATTGTTTGATGCTCGTTTTAGATCGTCTGTGAATGTGTTTGAAGAAGAAGTGTTTAAGAAACTCTATAAAAAAGCACAAGAAAGCAACGGTCTTTAAAAGGATAAGTGATGAATAAAGTATTATTTAATGATGAATATCATATTGCACAAAAGAAAGCTCGTATCGCCTTCTTAGAACTTGAAATAAAGAAAATAAAAGAAGGTAATACAAAGGCATCCTCAACTGAAGTTTTAGACGGTGTTTTACAGCAGTATCAAAAAGAGCTTGCTGAGTTAAAAGGCTCCAGTAACTAAAGAGAAATAAAATGAAATCATTAGGGAAAAGCCATTTCTCGCAGGCTCAATGGGATAACTTAAAAGCACTGATCCATAAAAGAGATGGTAACACTTGTGTGCATTGTCAAAAACAAGCAACGGATTTAAGCGAAAGTTGGATTGTTTCTGATAGTTCATTTACGCTAAACAAGCTAAATTCATCGTGTAGCGAATGTGCAAACAAATGTCGATTGGATCACTACCCTTTTTCATTTAAAAAAGTTGTGATTCCACAGCAGGAATGGATTGAAAGTAAATTTCCAGTATCAAGAGATATTAGACGAATTCAGGCTGAATGTATTGCACTTAAAAGTGAGATTCAAAAACAGATAGAACAACTGGCTAAAAAACTTTCCAAAGAGTACAAAAAGAAAATCAACGATAATGTGAATCTTTGGTTTAACATCGCTTTTATTGAAGAAGATCTAGAAATTTCCCTAATTAAAAAGCGAGAATTTTACGCCAAAATAAGCACCCTACTTGATGAAAGAAAGGTGATTTATATCAACTATAAAAGTGCCGATGAATTCGTTGATTTAATCAATAAAGAGTATGATTTACTCTTGCTTGAGAAAATTTAAATCTTAACGTTGTTTAAAAATAAAAAGCGACCTTTCGGTCGCTTTTCTATTATCTCATTTTCATTGCTTGTGTCTGTTCGTGTTTCTGCAACATTTCCTTGTTTTCTTCATAGATGTTTTTTACAAACTCTTTCCAGTAGCTATAATCTGAATTAACGTTTGATGCAAACTCTTTGACGTACAATTTGTTTGTTACTTCAACTCGACCATCAATATTGTTGTCAGGCACAAAACCTGCACCGCGCATATCTAATTTACTACCATCAGCAAAGATCATAATGTCTTTTTTCTCGTTGCCGTGATCGTCTAAATTAAAGTGCGGTTCACGTGTATGTGTTCTATCCTTATCAGGCGAACCAACAATCATCGCTAACGCTTCTTCTACCGTTGGTTTTTTACCATTCTCGATAGATGCTGCCACAATTTCCGCTTCTGAAATAGCTTCAGGACTGATAATATCTTTAATTTCTTGACGATACTTAACATCCTGCTCAACCAATTTCAATAGCGTATCTTCGCTTGGCGCAAGCATTTTTTGAGGGAATAATACACGCTCAACAGGAATTGCAATCTCGCGGAAATGAAGATTATCCACCTCTTTAGAGAGTTCATCCATATCAACAGTCTGCAACACTTTTAAGAAGTCTTTACCCTGTTCTTGCGTATAAGATAAGGTAAAGGCGCGCGCCGTGCCATCTTCCTTATCAAATCCCATTAACACATAGGCTTGTGTCGGTAATTTCATTTCTTCAACTTCCTCTTTTACATCCTCTTTAGGTTGTTCCTGTTTAACTTCGGCTGTTACTTCTGGATCTGTATGTTTTGCAACATAGGCTTCAATTTCCGCATCTTCTAAACCTAAAGATTTCGCATTATCTAACGAAACTTCAGTGAATTTAAGGTTGGTTAAAAGTTCAGCATTAAAATTAGTTAAATTCACATCAGAATAAGTGTGTTTTTCACCGTTTTGAGCCGTGTAGCTTTTTTCAGATGTAGAAACATCAACTTGATCTGGGGTGATGATAGCATATTTAGTATGGTTTTCGTCCGTTACAATCATACTATCGTCACGGAACAAGTAGAGATACTCTGCACCATTTAAGCCATCTTTCACTTCTTCAAGTTCAACTTCATCTAAATGACCGAAGTCATCTGATACATTGATGAAATATACAGGATCACGTTTAGGTTGAGCATTGTAACGTTCAAGTAATTCGTGATCGTAACCTGCTAATGGTAACTTAACGATTTCATCTTCTGCATAAAGCTCATTAACGTGTTTAAGTGTTTTAGGATCTAATTGAAGATCGCCGTCTGCATTACGCATCAAACCTTTTGTTTCTTTGATGAAGATTTCAGCAATACTTTCAGGCTGATTAATGATTTCTTTACGCAACTCATTGTGTTCATTCATAAGTGCGTTTTGCATTAAACGAGCTTCTTCTCTTGCCATATACTTATCGTAATCAGGATTGATTTCACGTTGAGCAGCAACGGCATCTGCACGAGCTGCCTTGTACGATTCAGCCAATTCTTCTTCACCACGCATAAGTGCATATTTCACTTCCATCGCATTAAGATTAACTAATCCTGCAAATGAAGATGGACTGCTGTGAATTTTAGCTTCTTCAACAGCCTTAATTTCTTCAGCATAAGAAGTCTTATTGTATTCAACGACACCGCCATTTTTAAGTATGCTGCCGTCTTGGAATAAAAGTGGTGGATTTGCTTCATCACGCATTACCCAATTAGCGGCGATCACACCAGTATTATTGTAGCGAGCAAACAACTGTTCTTCGTGTTCTTTCACATACTCTTTAGCTTCTTTTTCGGTCGGATGTCTATCAGGGAAGCCTAAACGAACTAATTCAGCCTGTGCAATATTATGGCTATTTGCCTTTTCAATCGCTTCAGGTGAATGGTAATCGCTTAAATTAGCGCGAGTGACTTCCATTTCAGGTAGTTTTATCTCTTTTAAATCTTCCACAACACGTTTTAATTCAGGACCATTAAGCACTGATACTAAATAAGGTTGAGCAAAACTTTCTTTGCGCGGAACAACCTCACTGCGGTCGTTCATATTTACCCATTCTTGTTGTTTTGATTTTTGAGCTAAATCAAACAAGTCTTTGGCGACAATATGCTCTGTCACAACATCATTTTTACCACTATGTTTAAAGGTAAATTCAACGTTTTTCACATCCGAACCATCAACTAAAGTGTAGTTGTTACCTTTTTGTAGTAAAGCGGTGTTATCAGCAAATACTAAAGCGGTATCGGCTTGTGGGAATAGTTTTTTACCATCAACAGCATAACTTAATACGCGATCTGTGTTATGAACTAACGCAGTTGAACCGTCATCTTGGTAACGATAAACTTGTTCTGTTACATAGTTTGTGCGGTCGTATTTGTTCTTTTCAACTGCACCATAGATTGCCATTTCAGCTAATTTGTCGTTAATATGGTTTGATAATAAACGCGAAGGACCGACACCATATTGTCCGACAGTATTATTCATAATACTATCATTAACAATTTGTTCGCCTTTATCAGTAATATTTACTGTGCCGCGTTTTAGAATATTGTCAAAGACAATCTCTGCCATTGATTTATTGCTCAATTCAGCACCTTCCTTAAATTTCAGACTTGCATCACGTAACAAATGCTCTGCCGCACCTTGTGGAACGATAATTGGTTGTGATGACATATTTTCAAGCCATTTCATCGGTGTTGTGTACTCACCGCCGATGTGTGTCATATTGCTTACGTTACTCAAGAAGAATGAACGTTGTTCGCCCTTATCAATATCGTAAACCGACATTTTGCTTTTCTCAGGTGTTTCTTCATCAAGGTTCACCGATAAAATCGCGACATTACGATGGGTTGTTTCAATAACATTACCCTCTTTGTCTTTTTTGCTGTAATCCAACGAAACTACGTTATAGCCTTCTGGCTGAATGTTAGCAAAAGTCACTTTATCGTCTTTATCTGACGGCACAACAATAATTGATTTGGCTGCATTTTGTTTGCGTGTTTCAACATCAAGATCAGAAGAATAAATTGCATTTTTAAGCTGATCTGGTACTAATGTTTTAACCGCTTCAACATTGATCTTGTCGTTTTCAAAATATGGCGCACTAGCTAATTTTTGGAAATCAGGTGATTTAACATTAAATGTGTAATCATTATAATGCTCTGCATAATACAACTGGCTTGCCTGATCTAACGCACGTTTTGTTTCAGCTTTAGTTTGATAATTAAACTCTGCTTCAAACAACTTCTTCGTATGTTCATCGTTGATATTAGGCATTACTTTGTCTTGAATATCACTGATGTATGCTTGAACAATAGCAGGTACATCACGCTCAACAAACTTATCACTCTTAATCATTTCGTAATAAGCTGTTTTTGCTTTACCGTTGAATTCATTATCTTCATCTTCAATATAATGAAGCACGGTGTCGCGAATATCCTCGATTTCTTCACGGCGTTTTATAAAGTCATCAAAGGCTTGTTTTTGACGTTTTTCAATACCCTCAATAATTTCAGGTTTTGCATCTGCACGTTCAGCCACTTCACGCAATAATGAATAGGCTTTTTCAACCGCACTTTCACCGCCCATTACAGGTACACCTTTGCTTTCTTCTGCGCGTAATGCGTTATAGTCTTGTAAATGTTCGGATCTTAATTCACGCTCTAAACGGCGCGCGGCTAATCCTGCTTCTGCAAGTAATGTTTCGTTTGACATTTCAAGCGTACTAGATGGCTCTATTGTGAGTTCAAACGTGCCTTTTGCAACAGATTTCAACATATCGTTGATTGCTTTCTCAACTTTATCATTTTTCGATTCTTCTTGTTTAAGCAATAACCATTCTGTCGGAATTTGTTTTGTTGCTTCATCAACAATTTGATATGCACCACTTTCTTTCAACGCATTTTTAATTAAAGGTGAAAAATCATCTAAAGATTTAATATTGCTAAATGCACGATGGGTTGCGAAATGATCTTCAAGTTGATATTCATAAACCTTTCTAAAAGCAGCCGTTTGTTTTTCATCTAAAGCAATCGCGGCATTTTCTAGATTGTATAAAATCCCTGTTTTATCACTTAAAGCGGTAACTTCATAACCAATAGCGTGATATGAAGTAGATAAAGATACATTGACATCTTGTTTTTCACTTAACTCTGCCACAACATTTCTGAATACTTGATCAGGATAAATTGGACCGTAATTAGGATCACGTTTCGCATCATTGATTCTTTCCGCTACAATTTCATTGATTGTCATAGTAGATTCTGGTTCTTTTGGTTCCTGTAACTCTACTTTCATCTCTTGAGCGTTGGTTTTCGCTTGAGATAATTCAAGCTCTGCACGTGTTAAGGCGATCTCTAATAATTTACGATCTTTGACTTCGTTTTCATTACGTTGATCTTCAATTTTATGAACAAAATTGATATGTTCATTATTGCGAATAGCAATTTCACGCAACACCGAATCAATTTCTTTATTAGGTGTATTGCCTTCGGAAAGCATCGCTTTAGCTTCTTCTGCTGAATAGCTTTCTAATGGTTTTTCTTGCAAAGATTGCATCGCTGCTTTCGCTTTAGCAAAGAGTTCTTGTGAAGAAAGATCTTTGTATGATTCTTCACTTAAAGGTGAATTAGACGACATAGCGGCTAAACCACTCACGCTTAGGCGATCATTTTCAAGATTATCTCTTAATGTTGCTACACGTTCTTCAACATATTTTGGGTTTGAAGCATTTAATTCAGCTAAATCTTTCCCGATGTGATTAACGATGTTTTCAGCCATTAATTGCACTAAATTACTATCTTGATAAGCGGTAATCGTTGCGTGGATACTATCTTTAGGCGTATCAATGCGTTCACCGTTACGAGTAACAAAGATACTCATAGCGTTAGGACTATTGATTTCACGCTCAATTTTATAGGTGTAATCTTCACCGTTTTCTTTGGTAACAAAAGCCATCTCGCCTTGAGCATTTGGCGACCAACCGTTAGAACCTAACTCTTTCTCTAAAAGTGTGTAATTTTCAGCAAGTTTTGAGATTTTTGCGGTTTGTTCTGGCTGTGCTAATTCTTGAGCAAGTTTTTCTTCGGCTTTTGCTGTTAAATCAGCTTGTTTAACTTTTTCAGCTTCAGCACTTAACACGTTTTCAAGCGTTAATTCAGGTACATATTGCAATAATGTGTTAGCTGCACGTTGAGCATCTTTTAGGGCAATAGAAAGATCTTTGTCGGTTAACTGACCGCCTTCATAGTAATCTTTGATATAAGCAAAAGAAGCCTTGTTTAAATCACTCTTACTGGTGTTAATACCTAATTCTTGAGCAATATAGAGAGCAGAAAGTTCAGCAACCAGTTCTTCGCGAGCATAAGCCTTGCTACCAAAAACAAGTTTAGTATTTTCTGGGTTTAATTCATCTTTTGTGCGAATACCATTTAAAACGGTTGAGTGCGCTAGTTCGTGGAAAGCTGTTGTATAAAATGCTTCTAAGTTGTCAAACTGAGTTCTGACAGGAAGCAGGATTGCCCCTTTTGAAAACTCTTTATCAAATTGGAAGAAAGCATCTTTGTTAGGGAATTCACGAATGGTTAAGTTTTTATCTTTGGACCAATCATTAATTAAGGCTTCGGCGCGCGCAAATGCAACTTTACGCTGCTCTGTTAATTCTTCTGGTGAATGGTTAGGTGTTTGGAATGGTTTAATGCCAACAACATCTTCACCGTTAAATACATTGAAATAACGTAATGTAGGTTTGCCTTTAACAATTTCTTTTTCCACTTTACCATTGGCATCAAAAACGAGATTGCCGTTTTTATCTCTTTTATCAACTTGATAAAGACTGGTATAAAACGAAATGATTTCAGATTTAGCACCCTTGCGAATACTTAATCCTTCTTCTTGAGCTTGTTTGAAAGTTAACCAACGCGGATCTTTTGATTCACGATCAAATGCGTTAGCTGTTAAAACAATCTGGTTTGCACCACGATAAGGTTTGTGAGAATAACCGTTTTGCTGCATAATGCCACGTGTCGCCCACATTTCACGCCAGTCTTGTGAATCAGCATTTTCAATTAAAGTTTTTAATGCTTTAACTTGAATGTCATCAACAACTTGCCCCATATCGCGTTTTTGATAATTAGCCATAGTTATTTACCTTTAGGTTGAACGAAAAAGAAGTTTAGTGAGTTAATTAATTTGATTGTTTGATGCGATTTAAAGAATCTTTAAAAATTGCATCATACGCTTTGCTTTTAGTATTACCGCGTTCTTCCGCGCCAGTTAATGAAATTAAATTAGCATCTTCATAATTGATGACTAAAGGATCTTCATTAGGCGTAGCTTCGGTATTACTTACTGTGTTTTGTAGAACCATTTGTTTTTCCTTTTGAGTGTATTAATAAACGGTTAAATTTTAACACAAAAACAAGGTCCGATATAGATTTTTTATGCGAATTTGACGTGTTTTTTAATTTGCTTTGTGAGATAATATTGCAATATAAATCAATAATCTATAAGGTCTTATTATGTTTAAAATTGGTGATATAGTTTATTTTGAAAATGATGCGATCAATGAGGATAATTTACTCGTTATTTTATCGGTGCCGCAAAAAAATGGAAAAATAAATGCAAGTGATGCTTATAAAATGAGTGAACTTGGAAAAATTTATACTCTCGCTTTACCATTAAACCTTTACATAAAAGATAAAGCAAATAAGACAGATCCGATGACTAACGCTCAATTAAAAGCAATTTCGACTGTTAGAGGTTATATTCGTTTTGGTGAGGTAGATTTGTAAAGACAATATATACAGAATGAAATAGTTTATTTAGTTTATTTACTTTATATATTAGATCATTTAAGATATTAAGGAATTTATTATTTTCGTTCAACCAATATTAGGGTATATTTATGTCAAATAAAGCATTAAAAATCTTATCAAATGTTCGCACATTACGTGTATTAGCTCGTGAAGTGGATATTGAAAAATTAGAATCTCTTGCTGAAAAACTAAATGCTGTTATCAGTGAACGTAAGCAAGAAATTGCATTATTGCAAACAGAAGAAAAAGAGCGTTTAGAGCGTATTGAAAAATACAAAGAAATACTGAAGAAAGAAGAATCCTTATTAGGATCAAAAAGAAAAAGTAAACGCCGTAAAAGCGCACCACGTCCTGCAAAATATAAATTTACAGATGCGCAAGGAAATGAAAAAACTTGGACAGGTCAAGGTCGAACACCAAAAGAATTAGTTGGTAAAGATTTAAATGAATATCTGATTGAAAGTTAAAAGCCGATAAGCCTGAACAATGTTTCGGGCTTTTTTATTTGAGTATCACAAAAATCGTTATGCCGAAATAGCCAGAAGAAAAGATAGCGTGTATTTTTATCGAACACAAAGAATAGGCGGCGGTGAACAGATGTCGGCTTGGGAAGAAATTGATGCAAATGAATTAAGCCATCCGACAATTATTGATAATCCATTTAATGCTGATAAAAAGATCAAATTATCTGCTCGAAAACAATTGGAATACATTTGCTATAATAAAAAAGCCTGCATAAAGCAGGCTGAAATATTAACTAAACAACTTTCCTTTTCCTAAACTGGCGTTCCGTGCAGAACTCGAATCTGCAACCATTTGCTTAGAAGGCAAATACTCTATCCCATTGAGCTAACGGAACAAAAAAATGGCGGAAGATATAGGATTTGAACCTATGGAACCTTTCGATTCGGTGGTTTTCAAGACCACTGCAATAAACCAAACTCTGCCAATCTTCCTTAAAATTTGATTTGGTGGGTCGTGCAGGAATCGAACCTGCGACAAATTGGTTAAAAGCCAACTACTCTACCAACTGAGTTAACGACCCTAAATTGGTGCTGTAAATAAGAATCGAACTTATAACCTGTCGCTTACAAGGCGACTGCTCTACCTATTGAGCTATTACAGCAATGTAATTTGGTGTTCGATGATAGACTTGAACTATCGACCTCACCCTTATCAGGGGTGTACTCTAACCAACTGAGCTAATCGAACAAATTGGACCGTCAAGAGATAGAAAACAACACAACAACACAAGGACTTCTTGACGATCCTTTATTTGGGGAACCCTTGCAGATTCACTGTCTATTCCATCTAAAAAGTTTACAATTAAACTTCGTTCGTTTTTGGCAATGTATAGTGTCAGTGGTTCCTACTGCATCTTCAACTGTACAATGGTTGCTATTCTACTTAAACTAAGGGTTCATAATTTGGTGGAAAGTAAAGGACTTGAACCTTTAGATCGCTTACGCAACCGACAGTTTAGCAAACTGCTCCCTTAACCATTCGGGCAACCTTCCATTTGTTTAGAAAACACACTATATAAATCAATACGTTTTATAAACAATTTTAAGATTTGACTTTACTAACAATCCCTGCGAAAGTCTAAACAGGGCTGAAATTCGGTAATAAGGCTTCAGACCAACCTTAGAGGGCTTACGCAGCTAAGCGAGCTACCTCGAAAGAATCATCGTTTGCATTTATTTTAACGATAAAAATAGACTCAAACTATGACGAACAATTTGGGAATAATTACCGAATCGAACGGTAAACTTACTGGTGATCACCACAATCACTTTTTAAAACTGACAGCTTTAGGTGTAAAACCAAACACATTCAAGGAATCAAACCTCATACATCTGTCCTTCACTAAGTGCGAACCTGCTTATTCATTGGCTTTTTTACGAAAGTTCGCCACGCTTTCAACCATCAAGGAATACCTGATTTATCATAGATTTACATCATTCCAGATGTTTCGTTCACAACTGTTGGGGTGCTACTTGAAATCGTTTAGGTATTTAATACCTGAATATGGTATTCCTACGGGGATTTGAACCCCGATTCTCACCTTGAAAGGGTGATGTCCTAACCTGCTTAGACGATAGAAACATTTAAACTTAATTATTTCCTATTTCTTTTAAGACTTAAAAAATCTTAGACGAGAAACAGGGAAAGCGTCTATATTGGAACATCATTATCGGACTTTGCCTCGACTGAACTATTTTATAAATAAAATGGTCCAGTTATGGGTTGTACGGCTTTCACCGATTCCTACACAACCTTTTTTGGAAGTTTTTACAGTGGAACTCTACCCAAAACCTAATCTCAACACTGTGTAAATATTGAGATTTAATTTGGCAAGAGGACTAGGACTTGAACCTAGATCTACGATTTTGGAGACCGTTTTCCTACCATTGGAGATCCTCTTGTTGGAGATCTTAATTGGAATCGAACCAATCTAAATGGATTTGCAATCCATCACATAGCCACTCTGCCATAAGACCCTTAATTTTAAAAAATACTCTTAGAATACTCTTTAAAATTAAGCGGATAAGAAAGGACTTGAACCTTTAAATACCATCATCACATCCAGTTGAAGTGCGCACGTTGAATGTAATGACAGCGTGTTTACCAATTTCACCACTTATCCGTTAATTTTAATGCACTCACACAACAGAACGTTGAAAAAACAATTAGGCATCACACTTTTCGTTAATTCAATTTGTGAGTGCATTAAAATTGACTTTAATTGAATACCTGCTAAAGCCTAAACAGGATAATTGAGTGAATGTCGTATGAGATTTAGTTTTTAATTAAATCCATCTTTGATAAGGAACCTAAAAAATCAAAGATCCACATTCAAGCGTGAACTGTATGCGTTTAAATACAGTTAGGCAATCCGCTTCGGCGCGCTTACATACCTAATATTGCCTAGATAAGTAATTCATCTTCCGAAACTCAATTATAAAGTAGTCGCAGCCTACCCTTAGCTCTATGGTTCGGGTACTATTCAAAGAATAAACTACTAATCTGATTGACAGCAATCAGCCACCCACTATCAAACACACCGATCTGTCAGCATAAGTGTTCAATATATGCTCTTGTGGTAATCAAGTTAAACTTGATGTTCTGCACTATGAAGTTTTCTAAACTTCATTTTAAGAAGTGTTTTGATCCAAAAATAGCTAATTTTTGTTTTCGGCAACGATCCAACGAACGCTTTACGATGTTTATCAGCTCACAATACAGTTCTTGCCTTACGCACCAACCACCGCTATTGCAATTTCACCTTTCGGAACGGTTTATCAAAACACTTTTTAAAAGGAAATTAGGACTGGTTTTTATCTCTAAAACCAGTAAAACGGTTGTATCTAATAGTTTTCGCCAATTAGCTAAAAAGGCTAGACTAAAGGACTTTGACATCCTCCCTTGCTCTAAAGAAAGGGATTCCTACCAGTTCTCACGCTTTGCGTGGGCTGCTTTCAGTGGGTTCTTGCTGCTGACCTCTATTGAAGTTCACTTCACAAGCTCTACGGGCAAGTCCTGCCATGATTACGCCGTTTGCGCCTTATATCTCTACCCTGAAGGATGGAGTTTTACGGCACACGGCTGATAAAAACATCAAGTAAAAAGTTAATTCCTTTTCTGTAATTACGCTTACAAAACGAAAGTGAATACTTTTAAATTCACTTTGCAGGGCTGACGAGAATCGAACTCGCGACCTCTTGCGTGACAGGCAAGCACTCTAACCATCTGAGCTACAACCCTGCAAAATGAACTTTAATTGGCAGGTTTACTAAGAATCGAACTTAGGCTAAAAGGATCAAAACCTTCTGTGCTACCATTACACCATAAACCAATTGAGTGCAAGTTTATTGTTCGGTCATCAGATACATCAGCAGGATTTAAACTTGCAAAACTACCTAAGACAACGGCGAAGCCGAACTTTCCTTTACCGACTAAGATGTTATCTATCGCAATTTCCTAACGATAAACCATTAAATTAACCATTCGTATGTCGGCGATAGTGGATAATATGGCTTGCGATAACACCGACACATAGAGTCTTTGTGCCTGATAAACCTTTAAGGATTTTCACCTAAAGGACAAGATATACTCTCTCTTGTTCTTCCTTGTGTAACAAGGCTGCTTTGGTGATTATCAATCTTTTAAATCACTTTCCCTTTTAATTAGGGCTTCAAATCGGACGGCATCTCGCCCTACACTCTCTGCTTAGATGCAAGTAATCACACCTAAGATTTAAAAATCAGCCACACAAAACTGATCTTTAAATTTGGCGGCTCAAGCAGGAATCGAACCTGCGACACACGGATTAACAGTCCGCCACTCTACCGACTGAGTTATTGAGCCTTTAATCGTGATGGTTATCATAATGCAAACGAATTAAAACGCAAGACAATATGACTTTTTTGCACGCTAACCATCATAGCGTTCACGCTTAAAATAGACCTGAAGTATAAAGTAGATTGCGCATATTGTCACTCATATTCACTTACTCTTGCGACAAAGGCGTTTAATCTCAAGCCGTAGAATAATCCGCTATAAGAGATTCATACCTACTCGCGTTACGCGCAAATTCTTTCTATACATTACAGTATAATTTAGGGTATGTAACAAACCAACCAGAGGATATGTAAAAAATACAGTGCTTGTAGTTGTTAAATTCAAATGTTACATACTCTAAATTAAACTGGTCCCCCCTTACTAGACTTGAACTAGCGACCAAGCGATTATGAGTCGCCTGCTCTAACCACTGAGCTAAAGGGGGTTAAATGGTTGCAAAGGGCAGAATCGAACTACCGACATCGAGATTATGAAACTCGTGAGATACCACTTCTCTACTTTGCAACAAAAGTTAACCTATTTATTAAAGAACACACACATCAAACAGTTTAGATACCTCGTTGCCGCTTGATGTGTGTATAATAAACCAATTTAAAATTTAAGTCAATATATATTTCAATAAAAATGTTCAACTGACTAAAATTTAATCAAATCACTTAGCTTATGCTTCGCTTGCCTTGAATTTGATATGTGATTTTTCAGGAATTTGAATTTCTTTACCTGTTTTTGGATCACGACCTTTGCGAGCTTTGCGTGTCACCTGTTTAAATGAACCAAAGCCAATAAAGCGAACTGGCGTACCAGAGTGCATTTCTTCAGAAATAATACCTAACACATCATCAACAATAGTTTTTGATGCTTTTTTAGTTAGACCGTGTTTTTCAGCAAGAATTTCAGCTAATTTAGCACGAGTTAATACTTCTTTAGTCATTTTTTGTTTCCTCTTTTTTGAGTTGATTAAAATAAAATTGATCTTTTAAGTATATTGCTATACTCATAAATAAAATCTTATGATAGAATTTTATTATATACCACAAAAAATATTTCTACAAACATTTATTTTTATGCTCCAAACAATAATCTCTATTATCGCAGCTATCATTCTTTTTAAGGAATTTAGAAAATTGCCAGTAATCCATTTTACTATGCTTGCAGGCTTAACAATGATGGTGACATCTTATTTTGAATTAATGGGATATGATATTGCGTTTTTTCACATTTCAAATGTTTTCTTTATTCTGGATTTAGTCGTAGTTAATTTAGGTGTACTAAATATAATTTCAAAGACTAACTTAAAAGCAAAAACCATTTCTTTTATACTAAATCACTCTTTCAATTATTGCTTGCCAGTATTTTTATTGAATGAAGAAAGAAAAAGCAAACAAGAACAAATTATTCAGCAAATCTTGACCGAGAAATATCAGATCGTCAAATAGATGATCGTCAAATAGATCCTGTTAGTTGATCCAGTGTTTAAGATAGAGTATAATAATAATATATTTTGATTTAAAAGGTATTTTATGAACACTATAACAGTCACACCAAATCGTCTTATTTCTCGCGGTATTCGTAGCCGTAGAGAAGTGTTAAAACAGGTTTCGGATAAAAGCCCTAGAACACGAGAGCCACTTATTGCGTTTGATATAAAGGATATGAAAACCTTTTTCCAATTAACCGCATTAAGCTCCCCTATTTATCGTGCTAAGGCACTTGGCGTAACGCCTAGCTATTTATTCCGTGAACTTCAAAGAGAAGATAACGATGAATTGAATGATGTTATCGGCTGCCGACTATTAAGTTTAATCAATGAAGTTTATCACTTTATCCCTAAAGACCTGCCGCACCAAATTGTAGCCAAATTCTTAGAAGAAAAAGACGGCTTCATTGACGGCAAACCGCATACAATAAAAGAAGAAAACATCAAGGAAGCGTTCCTTAATTTATACCCTACACTATTTAAATTGGGCGATCTTAATGATGATTTTTTCCTACATCAATTTCAAGAAATGACAAAATTAAGTCCTCTATCTGTAAATGACTTTATTGAGTTGTTCTCAATTGGTGAAATCCCAGAAGGTTATAAGCACGTGCGCGTTGGCTCCATTCAAACTTTGCTTTATCGCAAAATGGATGAAAAAGAATACTTTAAACCTTATCACGGTTGGACCGATGATAAAATGTTTAGATTATGGCTTGCGTTAGGTTTACATTATAAACTTGTTGATAAGCAAAAAATCATTGATACCCTAGATAGCATATCAATGGACGATTACTTGAAATTTGAAGTGTTACGAAATCGTTTCTTTGGATAGAATAAAACCCCTAGCGTAAATCTAGGGGTTTTTGTTTAATTTAATTGACTACCGACAAAGTTCATAATTTTCTTCAAAGTGCTTAATCCATTTAACGGTGCGTAAATATTCATAAACCCATCTGCTGAAATATAATTTCTTTGCACTGTATCTTTTGGCATTACATTCTTAAACAACGTTTCTTTGTTACGCTTAGATTTTTCAAGCATCCACTTAGAACCGTATTTTTCATTTAACATCGAACATAATTTCTCAGCAATTTTAGTGTGTTCATCTGTTACACGTTGAAATCGTTGGTTTCTATAAGTTTGATGCTGTATAACAATGAATGATTTACTGTCATAACGATAAATAATTTCAACAGTTGATTTATCCTTCATATTTTTAACATCTTCAAGTTTGTAGTCGCCAATATGAAAAATAATCGAATCACCTCTTAAAACTGGTGTGGTGTAACCACAAACGCAATGACACATAAAATCACCTTCAAATCTTAAATCGTTTTCATCTGTTAACTGCTTAACTGGCACACCGTCTATTTCGTTAACACTTAATAAAGTCGGTGCTTTGAAAGTGTAGTTTTCTATACTGTCTTTGGTTATGTTGTTTTTAAAATTATAATCGTTAATCGCTTCAAATCTTCTCATTTGAATGAGATTTATTCTTTCGTGATAGATTACCGCTTCATCATTTAATGATTTTAATGATCTGCTTTTAATCAATGAATTGAGATGATCAGAAATGTTATAGATAAATTCTTCTTCTTTATCTATAAGATTCAAATCATTTCTAATAGCATCAATATAATCTTTGGTTAACATTACCGCTTCAACAGAAGCCACTTCTGCGCTAACAAAATTTAAATGACCTTTCTTAGTAATCTTTTTATACATTTTCCCATTTTTATAATTTAATGAAGTATCATTTCTTAAATCATACAATGCTTTTTCGTATAAAGGTTTACAGTAAGTCGAAAGGTTGTTTGGCACTTTAAAACCATATCTCACCATTTTGGATAGCATACATAATTCAAAATAGTTTTTTGGTAATTGCTCTTGTTGCAACTTATTTAACTCAATCAAGAAATCATAAAACCCTACTGAAAATCCTCGATGATCTGAAATTATCATCTTAATATCGGTTAATGTTAAACGTTTTATAAAGTCAATATGGCGTTTGGTAAAGTTAAATAATTTTACTCCATTAACTGCTTCGCCGTTAAATTCAGCAAGATTAAACTCATAATCTAAATAATTTTTATGATAACCATACATTTTATTTAAGATATATGATAAAAATTCTTGCTCTTTAGATGATGAATAAAAATCAGCAAGATTTTGATCGATTAATTCATTAACACCTATATATATGAAAGGATAAATTGCTTTAAAACTATGCAAGCGTTCTAAAAGATAAGGATAATTACCCAATCTCAAAATGATACTAACTAATTCAATATATGAATGAGATAAATAAAAAATTCTTCCATTTAAAGTGCTTAAAAGTGATCGCTGCGCTCTATTAAAATTACGTGAAACAATATACTTGTTAAACAAAATAAAGTAATAACGATGAAGTGATGATCTGCCTTTAGATTCATTACTATAACCATTTTTCAAGCGAGATTCTTTACCGCTATCAATATGTTCTTTATTGATCTTGGTAACTAATAATTCAAAAAACTTCGCATCAACCTTCAGACCATCAAAGATATTTGAAAATCTTAAAGCAGATTGAGAATAATCATCACTTAATCTTAATACTTTAAAAGAAAAAGCGTTTAACCCACTATTGATTTTTACTTTATCATTAAGTTTTAAATCATTTTTTGCATAGAGAATGGCGCACACTTTTCCGTTACAACGACCTTCAATAAGGGTGTTTCCGTTTAATTCATAAACAAATGAATGACGTTTAAAAATTTGTTCAAACTCACTTTTTAACCCTGAATCAGCTAAATACAGGTCGATAAACTCTTTTTTCACACGCGATTTAATAAAGCTAAGATAGGCTTTATTTAAATCATCTTCTTTTGTTGTGCTGCTATAAAGAAGATTACCTTTACTCTTTAACTCTTTATAAAAATCAGACGAGGTTAATAAATCGCTTTTAAACACTTCACTTATCATTTTTAACTAGCTCCACTAGACTTTCAATTTCACTAATACAAGTTTCAATACTTTCGTTAATTTGCTTTGCGGTATAGCGCAATATTCGCCATCCTGCCAACGTTAATAAATTTTGTCGCTCTCTATCTCTTGTGTGAGATTCTTTATATTTGCCGTGATATTGCCAACCGTCCACTTCAATAGCAATCTTTAAAGATGGTATGGCTATATCTAAAGAAAATCTACGCTTAGGTATTGCACCTTTAAATTCTAACTCAATACCCTCGATGTGCTGTACTGCCTGCCACAATTTAGCGTGAATCGGCGATATATTAAATCCTTCTACTTCAACAAGAGATTTTGAGGTTTTTATAACAGGTGCCTTTTTCTTTGGTTTTATCACCATCTCGTGTTTTTGTGGGGCTAACTCAACCTTAGAACGATTATCCCATTCACTTAGTTTTTTGAAAACTTGCTTTTGTAAATGCGGCGGCAAGTCTTTTGGATCAAGACGGAACATTTTTATTACCTTTATAAAAATCCATTTTCAACTACTTGAACAGGATTTAATTTTATTGATTCTGGTAAATTCTTCTCTTGCGATAAAATGCTTAAAACACCAGTCAATAAAGATTTAATAACAGATAATTGACCGTCATTTTCAGCGTTTAAGCAACCTAATACCCCATCACCATAAAAGAAACGCAAAATTACATTTTCGTTATGAAAAATTTTAGGATCGGACAAATCCAACAAATTGACAGCCTGCTCTAAATTTTTGATACCAGTTTTTGATTTTTCTACTGTAAAAGAAGTTTTATTGTCATTATCACCATTGATACGGATAAAATCTTCATCCGCTTCAATTAAAAGAAATGATTTTGGCTCGGTTAAAGAAAAATCTTTAACTGGAATTTCCACTGGCTGTTCTGGAAAATAAATACGATTTTCCAATAATTCAGATTGATTCATTTTCGCCCTTAATTCTGTATATTTATGATTGAATTATAACATAATGTAAAGTTTAAATCAATGTATAAGCTCTATTTTGATTCAAACTCACGCTTTAAATCACTAGGAATAGTGCTTTTTACACTTACTGACACATTAGGAAAAATAGTTATATTAGCTGCCTTATCTAATTCACTCAAGGAAACAACTGATACACTATAACTAGCATCATTAGGTGAAATAACAGCTATCCCTTGATTGGTTTTAGGAATATAGATGCCTTTAGCCATATAACTAGGAATGTAAACCTGATTATCACCAATAGCTTTCATTTGTTTTGGTAGATTACCGTTCAGATCGCCATAAATAGGAAGTGTAACAACATAAACCTCACCATATTTTTTAGTTAGGTAACGTGTTTTACTTTCTATTTTGCTCCACGTCTTGCGGTTATGCTCTGAATTTTGCGGAACCATATTCGCTAGTGAAAATGATTCATACTGACTTTTCTCTGTCGGCATATCGGCACTTGGTGCTAAATGTCCTCGATCAAAACCTGAATGGCGATAATCGCTTAATTCTGCTCTTTTATTTTTTGGAAGCTGAGATTCTTCGTGAAAGGTATTTTCTCGTTCTATTTTGCTATTTAAACGTGCTGCCGTTAAATACTCTGCACTATATAAATTGCTTTTTGAGATATAACTTGCTCGCCCTACATAACCATCAAAACACAAAAACTGTGACTGCTCTGCCATTTTTGGAAGGTGAATAACTGGTTCGGTACGTTGATGTAAATTAGATAAACAATCGCCATTAAGCGGATTGGTTACAGTTGCCGATGTGGTTTTATATTGTTTATCAGTATATTCTTTTTCGTGATGATTATTAGGAGCCAACAATAATTGATATATAGCAAAAGCCAAACTTGAAATTACTGTAACAATATAAGTTACACGTTTTTGTTTTTTCTTTTGTTTTCGCATTTTAATAAACCTCAATAAATTAATATAAGTAGTTGTATTATAACATATTTTACAAGGTTAGCCAATGAATAATGAGGTTTTACCAGTTAAATTTTACCTTTCTTTAGTGAACTTTTCTTAAAATTATTTGTAAGATGAAAAAATTTTTTATAGAATATTGCCGCTATTTATTGGGTTAAACTTGTTAACTCATTTAGCGCAAATGTTACTTTAAACCAACTTTATTAAAGGGAAATGAATAATGAATAAAATATTCAAAATCGTTAAAAGTCAAAAAGGTAATGTAGTTGCTTCTGAACTCGCAAAAGGTGCAGGTAAAGGTAGTAAATTAACCATTGCTGCTTTGACGGTGTTATTTGGTGCGGTTTTATCTCAAAGCGCATTAGCAACACCAGTATCTATTCAGGGGACTGCAACAAGCGAAAACGCTGTATCAATTGGTACTGATTCTTTTGCTACATCAGTAAATGGTGTTGCAGGCGGTAAAGGTGCTATTGCAACAGGTCAAGGTTTTACTCGTGAAGAATTTGCGGTTAAAAAACAAGAAGCTCAAACTGCTCTTGATGCTGTAAACAATAAGCAAGATGAATTAAACAATAAAGGTAATCAATTGGATGCGGCTAAAAAAACCGTAGATGGCTTGAATAAGCAAATTGATGAACTTTCAAGACAACAAGATGCTATCGCTGATAAATTAAGACAGCGTGATAGTTTATTACCTGCTCAAACAAATGCACAAGGTAAAGTAGATGCGGATAACACTGCTTTAAATGATGCAAAAACTGCCTTAGATCAAATTTCAACAGGTGGTGAAAATCTTTATTTAGATTTCACTAAAGTATTAAAATCTCTTAACTGGTCGCCTTTAAATGGAACAGATGAAGGTCGTAATATTATTGCAAGAGAATTAAAATCTAAAGTTGAATCAAATTTTAGTGAGTTCGCTTCAAAATATGATGAACCGAAGTATCGTCAAATTGTTGATGGTTATTTGAATCGTCAAGCGAGTTATCAAGGTTCTTATGAGTTTTTAAGCTCAAATTTTAACCCTACAGATGAACGCTTATTTGCACTTATAAGAGATAAAAATTTTATATTTAATAATTTATTTTTTAATTCTGGTTTAAGTGAAAATGGTTATGTTGATAATTATGTGTTAGAAAACAAATCAAATAAAACTTTAGATATAAATGATACAAATGCAGGAACAAGAAACAATATATTATTTGGTAATTCTATGGTTGATGAAAATGGTGAAATAGGTGATTTCATCGGTGAATCAGCTGTCTATACTAACAGATATGATACCGCTTATTTAAAAACTAATGGTGAAAAAACACTTACTCAAAAAACATTAAATACCTTTATATTAATGGATGAAAGTATAAAAAAAGCATCTAACGACAATGTTTTAAATTTATTGAATCCATACAATGATCGCATTAACAATTATACTTTAAATTATTCACGCAATGATCTCAATGACTATTATATTTTACATTATTTACGTAGAAGTAGTAAAATAAATTTGGGTGTTGATTTCTTAAACGAATACAATTCAAATATATTTAAAAATTATGGTGATATGAATAGAATCTTGTTTGGATTCAAGGGAACTAAATCTGACTTAAGTAAAGTTAATATATTAAACTATGATGGTAATATTGGGATTTTAAGTAAATTAAAAGACTTTACTGTGTCAAACCAAAACCTAATTAGTTCTGATGATATTAAAAACTTTAAGGGGTGGATAGAAAAATTAACTGCTTATAATAATTCAATTGATTGGAATTTTGATAAATCAGCTATTAATTTAGATGATTACCGTCAAAAACTGAATAAAGTTATAGCTTACAATAATAAGATTGATGAAATTGTAAATTTATATCAATCAATTATTGAGGAACGTAAAAAATCAGATGCAGATGTAGCTAAAATTGAATCAGAAACCAAACAGTTAATGTCATTGAAAAATGAAGTTATTGATGGTGTTAGTGATATGACTAACTTTATTGCAAGTATTACACCTACTTACAATAAAGAATGGGCTGACTATTACCTGAATTATGGTAAAGCTGAATCAGATAAAATCGTTTCTCGTATCAATAATGAATTAAAACTTTACAATGATAAAGATGAATTGATTACTGAAGCAACAGCTAAAGCTAAAGAAATTCAAAAAACTTATGATGATGCAAAAGCTAGACTTGAAGAAGATCAAGCTGAATTAAACGAAGTTAATAAGCGAATTAATGATTTAGCTTTAACTGAATCTGAAAAAGCGACAGATGAAGTTAAACGTGCTAAAGAAGCTGAAAAAACACAAGCCGAAGCTGATAAAGCTCGTTTAGAAGACGAAATCCAAAAAGACGAAGATGAATTAGCAGGCTTGAAAGAAAAATTAAACCAATCTTCATTGAAAGATTTAGGTTTACGCTCTCAAGCTCACGGTTCAGGTGCGTTCGCTTCTGGTGATGATTCTATCGCTATGGGTACTAACGCAACTGTAACTAAAGCAGATGGTATCGCTATCGGTCAAAATACCAATGTAACAGGTGTTCAATCTATTGCTATTGGTAAAGATTCTAATGTTAGCGGTGAAAAATCTATTGCTATCGGTGTGGGTCATAATGTATCAGGCAACCACTCTACTACAATCGGCGATCCGAACGTGGTATCTGGTAATGAATCTTTCGTAGCAGGTAACAATAACAACGTTGCATCTAATAGCGTAATGGTTATGGGTAACAATGTAACCGTTGCACAAGGTTTTGATGGTGCAGTTGTTTTAGGTGCTGATTCAGCAGCCGCAAAAGCTAACCCAACATCAAAATACGAAATTAAAGGTCAGGAATACACATTTGCAGGTGTAAATCCAACCTCTACTGTTAGCGTGGGTGCTGAAGGTAAAGAACGTCAAATCACTAATGTTGCAGCAGGTCGTATCTCTGATACTTCAACTGATGCAATTAACGGTTCACAACTTTACGCTTTAGCTGATGCGATTGCGAAAAAAACAGTAACGCCAAACGATGTGTCTGATGAAGTAACAAATCAACTTGAAACTAAATTAGTTGCAGGTGATAACGTTCAAATCGACAAAGATGAAGCAACTAAAACCTTTACAATCTCGGCAACTGATACCAATACACAATCTGTTGTTGTTGCAGGTAACGGTGTAACTGTTGAATCAGCAGATAATGCGCAAGGCACCAAAGACTACACGGTATCTGTAAGCAATACACTTGTTAAAGCAGGCGATAATGTTGAAGTAACTGGTAATGCGAAAGACGGCTTTACTGTTAGCGCAAAACCATCTAAAACAATCATTAACGCAGGTAAAAACGTAACAGTTGAAGGTGATGCTGATAACGGCTACACCATTTCTGCTAAAGGTGAAATTACTGAAGAACAATTACAAAATGTTGTTAAACAAATTGGTAATATTGTTGATACTAACACTCAATCTGTAACTAAAGCAGGTCAAGGTGTAACGGTAACTGAATCAGATAATGATAAAGGCACTAAAGATTACACTGTATCAGTTAAAGCGACTGACGGTTTAACATTCAGTGATAATGGTGACTTAAAAGTATCTGACACCTTAGTTAAAGGCGGTAAAAACGTTGAAGTAACAGGTAATGCAAAAGACGGCTTTACTGTAAATGCTAAAGGTACTGTTATCAATGCAGGTGATAATGTAACTGTTAAAGGTGATGCTGATAACGGTTATACAATCTCAGTAACCGATACTAATACTCAATCAACTGTATCAGCTAAAGGCAATAAAGGTATCAATGTAACCGTTACCGATAATGCAGACGGCACTAAAAATTACGAAGTTGAAACAAAACTTGGTAAAGGCTTGAAGTATGATGAAAACGGTGCAATTACTGCGACAGCTCAAGCTCAAGCGGTTAAAGGCGGTAAAGGTGTAACCGTAACCGTAAACCCTGAAGAAGAACAATTTGTCGATGTAGTGGGTGTAACAACTACTACTGATGACGGTAAATCTTACACTCGTTCAGATTTAACTCAATCTGTTGGCGTGAAAGGTGATGGCAAAAACATCAAAACTTCAACCTTACCTAACGGTGATGTTAAAGTGGCTTTAGCTGATGATGTTAATGTAAACACTGTAACCGCAAACAAAGTTAAAACTGGTAATGTTAGTATGTCAGCTAATGGTGTTAACGCAGGTGGCAAAAAAGTCACTAACGTTGCAGCAGGTGACATCTCTGAAACTTCAACCGATGCAGTTAATGGATCGCAATTAAATAAAGTGGCGAACGTTTTAGGTGATCGTATCAATCAAAACGCTCAAAACATTAACAATGTACGCCAAGACTTAAACCGTGTTGAAAACAAAGTAAATCAAGTTGATAACCGCGCTCGAAAAGGTATCGCTGTGGCAGGTGCTATGGGTATGCTTCCGCAACCTCATATCTCTGGTAAATCAATGGTATCTGCGGCAACAACTAACTATCGTGGCGAACAAGCCTTAGCTGTTGGTTATTCTCGCTTATCAGATAATGGTAAAGTTATCATCAAACTTAGCGGTGCGATGAATACCTCTGGTAAAAAAGATGCGATGGTTGGTGCTTCAGTCGGCTATCAATGGTAATAAACGAAACAAGGGCGGTTAGCCGCCCTTTTTCCCTGTGATTTATGAAATTTTCAAAAGGTAAATATATGAAAAAAACAACTTTTATTAAAGCGTTAGCCGTATCAGCAGTTGCATTTGCGGTATCAGCTTGTGGTAATCTTTCAGATGTATCTAAAGATGGCACAACAGATAATCCAGTATTCCCAAAAATTGAAAAATCAGTGTTTAATCACGATGGTTCACAATTTGGTTCTTGGGTTAATTGGGATAATGTTCGTCAAATCGAACGCGGTATGAACAAAGATCAGATCTACAATCTAATCGGTCGTCCTCACTTCTCTGAAGGTCTTTACGGTGTTCGTGAGTGGGATTTCGTGTTTAACTATCGTGAAAACGGTCAACACAAAGTTTGCCAATACAAAGTGTTGTTTGACAAAAATATGAACGTTGGTGAACAATGGTGGTTGCCTAATGGTTGTGGCGGTTTAGCCCCTTACCAATTAAGCGCAGATACCCTCTTTGACTTTGACAAAGACACTTTAACCGCACAAGGTAAACAAGTTATTCAAGACTTAGCGGCTGAATTAAAAGGCAATAACGCTAAAAATATCAAAGTGGTTGGTTATACTGATCGCTTAGGTAGTGTTGAATACAACTTAGATTTATCTCAACGCCGTGCATCTACCGTTAAATCAGCGTTAGAACAAAACGGTGTAACCGCAGCAATTCAAACTGAAGGTAAAGGTAAAGCGGATCAAGTTAAAGCCTGTGAAGGTTTAAAAGGTAAAGCAGAAAAAGACTGTTTACGCCCTAACCGCCGTGTAGTGGTTCACGCTGATGGTACAAAAGCAGTGATGGAAAATACACGCGAAGCAGGTCACGATGGTCCAGTTCGTGTTCGTGAATACCAAAATGATGCTCAAAAAACATCTTGGAGTAAATAAACAATAAAACGAAAAAAGCAGGTTTAAAACCTGCTTTTTTTTTACATCGCCGTTTATTTAGCTATGCTAAATTTAGAAGTTGAATCAACTCACAAATCAACAACAGTCGATAAAATCAATAATTCTTATATCTACGATCTATTTTCATCTTACGCATTGTTGTGCTGAAAGGCAATCCTCTAGCTAACCAACGTAATGCCCTGCGTTGTAATCTTGGATATGGTAATTTTTCCATTACTTTGTTAAAAATCTTTTTAGGCACAAACAAAGATAAGGCTTTCTCATTCATTTTACTAAACCTATCACGACTAACCCTTAAATTTAGGTAATCTTCTTTAATGGCTTTACCCTCTTTTTCTTTATCTACTAAACTTCTAATTTCTTCCGATAAACTACCAAAATGAAGAAAACTTCTACCAATATCTATATCAACAAAACCAGATGTATTTAATGGATCTGCTGCAAGCGTTAAACGCTTTCTGAAATCAAGATCGTTTAAAAAGTTATTAACAAATTGATTAAGTAATGGTTCATTGAAAGCATCACGTTTACTGATTTCAATTGAAATGACAACTTTTCCGCGAGCTATATTTAGTGAATGGCATTTACCAGTTTGAACGAAAAAGTGAAAAGAGTTGTGTTTTTGGTTGAACATAAAATAACCCGAATAATAAAAAATGAAAAATAAATACCATTCGGATTGTATCACAATCAACTATTCCAATAAACAAAAAGCACCGCTTAACGGTGCCGGTATTAGGTATTCTGCTTAAATAGATTTTAAAAAATAGGTTTTGCAATCATAGATAGGTAATAAAAACATCCAAAAAGAACAATAAACTCAACGAGAAATAAGTTAAATAACCTCACTCTACCAATGATAAGATTAAGTATTGAACAAAATAAAAATAAGGGTAGAAAAAAGATAAGTGCGGTGAAGGTATAGTTTAAGATATATTCTTGCGTACTGTATAAAATGAAAGGTAAAGATACTAGCGTTAAACCTGTGATAGAAAACAGGTTAATAAGAAAAAACAAACGAATAGAGTTATCAGAATTAAAAGCTGTCATTAAATAAACCCTTTTAATTAAATTTATATATAAAGAAAAATAGTGCCAACATTAATTGGCACTATTGATTAACGGTTAATTAAAACCAAAACTTACACCAGTTGCAGCTCCGATACCACCTTGTGAATCTGCCGAACCTGAAAGACTGATAACCACATTTGGTTTAGGTGCGTATTTAACACCAACCGCAACAGATGTTTCACCACGATAGGTCGCTGCACCTGCACCAACAGTAAAGGTTTTTCCTTGTACTGGCGTGATTTGTGTCATAGCCATTGCACCTGCAACACCTGCACGAGCCTGACGGCGATCTTTGCGAGATTGTTGTTCAAGATTATCAATACGGCGACTGTTTTCTTTGATCGCTTGGCTGTTTTGTGAAATCGCTTGGCGGTTTTCATTGATAGCCTGACGGTTAGCGTTGATTACCTGACGAGTTTCGTTAATAGCTTGACGATTTTCGCTGATAGATTTAGTGTTTTCTGTAACTTGTTTAGCGTTCGCTTCTACAATGCGAGTGTTTTCGTTAATACGAGAAGTTTGACTATTTACGACTTCAACCACTTTATCCATACGTTGTGAATTTTTAGCGATATTAACTTTGTTAGCTTTAATTTCACCTTTGTTTGCAACAACATCAGCTTTAATTTCTTTCGCTTGCTTTTGAACTGGTATTAATTGTTCTTGCACCACTTTTTCAACTTTTTGCTCAGTTGCGTGAAGTTGTTTACCTGTTACCGCTTGAGTAGAGGTTGCACTTACTTCACCGTCTGCTAAGTTATCTAAAGTTGCATTATTTAATGATACTTGAGATTTATCGGCATTATATTGAACCGCACGTTGTTCAAGCACTTCAACGCTTTGAGAAGCCTGCTCCGCTTGTTTAACCGCATTTTCACTCATTGTACGAGCTTGTGTTCCGATTAATTCTGCCTGCTCTGCTTTTAAAGCTGTTTCAGAAAGCGCAGTTTGCATAGAGTTAATTTGAGTGTCGTGTTTTTGAACTTGAACATCCATTAAATCTACTTTTTGAGCCGATGCGTTAGCTGTGCTAATTGCTGTATCAGATTTTTCATTAGCTGTTTTAGCAATTGTTGTCGCTTGGTTTGCATTACTTGTTGCTTTAGCTGAATCAGTGATTGCTTTGTCTGCATTAGCTTTTGCTGTTGTCGCTAAATTACTTGCACTTGTTGCTTGTGCCTGTGCTTGTTTTGCATTACCGTCTGCAATAGTTGCTAATTGATTAGCTGCTGTTGCTTGGGTTAATGCTTGTGTCGCACTTTCATTTGCTTTTGTTGCATTTACATTTGCATTTGAAGCATTTTTATCAGCACTATTTGCTGCGGTTAAAGCCTGATTTGCAACACTTACAGAACGATCACTTTTTTCAACCGCTTGCTGACTGGTTAAAGTCGCTTGATTAGCAACTGTTTCGGCACGAGTTGCGGTATCTGTCGCTGTATTAGCTTGATTTAATGCTTGCTCAGATTGAGCTTTTGCAACATTCGCAGAATCTAAAGATTTATCCGCTTTAACTTTTGCTTCGTTAGCGATAGATTGAACACCTGTCGCAGTACGCTCCGCACTTTCAGCTTTAACTACCGCTTGGTTTGCTAAAACTGTATTATCTTGAGCTGTTTTAACCGCTTCTTTCGCTTGAGTTAATGCGTTATTTGCATCAGCTTTAGCTGTGTTTGCGTTATTTAACGCAGTTTGAGCATTAGCTTCCGCACGAGTTGATGTTACATTAGCTTGTTCAGATTTAGCTTTAGCATCAGTAGATTGAGCAATAGCATCATCTGCTTTTGTTTTAGCTGTTTCAACACCAGTTTCCACATTAGCAACACGACCTGTTAAACCTGTAATAGCTTGTTCATTTGTATTAACTTTAGCGGTTAAAGCGGTTTGAGCAGTAGATAATTTTTCTACTTCCGCATTAGTTGCAACCAAACCTTTTTGTGCATTACCAGCAAGCTCTTTAGATTCTTGTGCTAATTGCTCTGCATTACCTGCTGTAATACTTGCTAAATTAGCTGTTGCTGAAGCACGAGTTGCTGTTGCTTGGGCGCGGTCTGCTGTTTGACCTGCCGTTGTTGCTGCACGAGTAGCACTTTCTGCTGTTGTTTTAGCGGTATTTGCTACGCTTTCAGCATTATTTGAATTACGCACCGCCAAATTCGCAGTTGATTGAGCTGTATTAGCATTTTGCATAGCTAAATCACTACGTTGACTTGCCGCATCAGCAGTATTTTTAACTGTTACAAATTCAGATTGTAAATCGTTAATAGTAGATAATGCACTTGTCGCTGTATTTAAAGCACGCGTAGAGTTAGCATTAGCTGCCTGCGCTAGAGCTTTCGCTTCACTTGCTGCATTGATAGCGTTTTGGCTAACTTCAGCACTCGATCCTCTATTTAATTTAGCTAATTCAAGAGCCTGTGTTGCTGTTTTTTGAGCAGCAACTAAACCATTTTCAACCACTGTAACGCTTTGTTTAACGTTATCCACGTTAGTTTGCACACCAATTACCGCAGTTGCTAACTTATTCACTTCGCCTTCAGTTAATTTTTGACCGCTAGTTAAGTCTTGAACCGCCGTTTTTAATGATGTTTCAACATCATTCACACGAACAACGGCTGTTTGAGTTGCATCGTTGATACGGTTAACGGATTTATTTAACTCAGTAACAGAAGTATTTAAACCATCAATGCTTTTTTCTGCTGAAGTAACACGAGTATTTGTTTCGGATAACTGTTTACCGTTTACCGCATCAGAACTATCAGCTCCAATCACCGCATCAGCCACACCAGTTACACGCACACTTGATCCTAAGTTCACCACATCTTTTGCGGAAGTTGAATAAGTTACCGCATTTAAATTATCTACATTATTTTTTAAGGTAGAAACTGTTGCACTTAAATTAGTTACATCATTTGATGCTTTATTTGCAGTAGCCTTAACGGAATCAATTGTATTTGCTTTATTCAATGCTTCATTAGCGGTTTGTTCGGCAGTTGTCACACGACCATTTAACGCATTTACACTACCATTAATACTTTGCACGTTAGCATTTAAAGTGGTAACAGAAGATCTCACTTCATTTACTGATTCAGTTGCAGAAGTTACACTGTTTGATAAGGTTGAAACCACACCGTTTGTTTTTTCAATCGCAGCAGAATTTTGATTTGCTTTAGATTCAACACTTTCTACACGAGAAATCACGTTATTTAAACTAGCACTGGTTGCTTGAGCTGATTTTTTAGCTTCATTTGCTAAACTTAACGCTTCGGCACCATTACTGTTATTGCTTACTGAATTGCGTAATTCAGAAACAGTTTGCTCTAAACCAGAAACTTTGGTTAATGCAGATTCAGCAGTAGTTTTAGCTTGGTTTACTTGATTTGAAACAGAATCTACACGGTTTGACACTTTACCAATTTCAACAGTTAATGCTTTTTGATTATCACTTACAGTTGATGATAATGCTGTTACACGTTGATTGGTTGCTGCAACATCTTGAGATGCTTTTTGTGCGGTTGTTTGAGCTGCATTTGCTGTTGTTTTAGCTTGTTCAGCAGTTGCTTTTGCATTAGTTGCATTTTCATTAGCAGTATTTGCAACGGTTAACGCTGATTCAGCATTACGGTTAGCAGATTGAGCAATTGTATTAGCTGTTGTTGCTAATTGATTTGCAGATTGAGCAGTTGTTTGTGCTTGATGAGCTGTATTTAAAGCACTTTCAGAAGTTGCTTTTGCACTATCAGCAGTATTTTTTGCTGTTGTAGCGGTATCAGTATTTGTAGAAACTGTTTTACCCATAGCATTAACTTGAGTGTTTAAAGTAGTTACACCATCCAACGCTTGAGTTGCAACTTTTTTCGTATTAGCCGCTTGCACAACACTTGTATATAAGGTTTGTTGAAGCTCTGCGATTTGTGAACCATTTACGGCTTGTTTAGAATTTGGAGCAATTAAGCCATCCTCAACTAAAGTTGGTGCCGCATTTGCAGATAAAGATAAAACCCCTGCCATAGCAATAGCCATTAAAGAAGATAAGATCCCTTTAGATTTGCCTTTCGCTAATTCAGATGCAACAACGGTATTGCCACTTGCATTTTTTAAGGTTCGATAAATTTTATTCATTGAGTAGTCCTCTGTTTTTAGTTTTGTTTATTTAATGATTGCATTATATGCTATTTTATGTATAATGTCAATATATAAATTCAAAAAAATCGTCATAAAAAGACGGGTAATTTTAACATTTTGTAAATGTCTTTTCATTTAATTTTTGTTAGAATAATCAACGTTTAATTTATAAATTAACAAAGGAAACATAATGAACAAAATAAAACTGTCTGCTGTTGCGATCTTTGTTGCGTTAGCTTCAAATGCTCACGCTTCATTGGTTAATGCGAATATTGATTATCAGGAATACCGAAACTTTGCCGAAAATAAAGGTAAATATCAGGTTGGCGCGGTAAACATCCCTGTTTATGATAAGCAAGGAAATTTATTAGGTACAGCTCTGCCAAAAGATGTTCCTATGCCAGATTTTAGTGCGGTTGATTCTAATCGTTATCTATCAGGTTTAGTCGGAAATCAATATATTGCAAGTGTAAAACACAATTCCGATGCGCATTTCGTTGGTACACGTTTCGGTCAAGATAATAAAAACTATGATGTGTACGCCTATCAGTATGTTGTAGTAGATCGTAACGATCACTCCACTCTTGATTACAATACCCCTCGATTAAATAAAATGGTGACGGAAGTTCACGCTGCCGAATTACCACAAAACTTCTCAGCAAAAGACTTATTAAATGGTCGATACATCGCATTTGCTCGCGCAGGTTCAGGCACACAAGCTATTCAGGAAGGTAATAACATTACAATCCAACATAACGCCTATAAATATCCAACTGGCGGTACACCGCTTAATATGCAAAGCAATACAGGCGATATGGTTGGAACTATTGAAGGTAGTGTATTAAATCCAAAATCATCAACAGGTCCATTAGTTAGTTATGGTACGAAAGGCGATAGTGGTAGTCCTTTATGGGGATTTGATAAAGAGCTTAAACGTTGGGTGATGATTGGTAATATTGCACAATATTACGGCTATGATTACATCAAAAACAATTATATGGTTACGCAAAATAATTTCTTGCGTCAAAACGAATTAGATGACACGGCTGCCGCATTAAATATTAAATCTACAAAACCAATCTATTGGGATAACACTGAATCAGGTAAAAGCCGAATTACAAGTGAATTAAATCACGCCGATATTGATGTTAAAAAAGGAAATAACCTCAATAATGGTAAAGATGTAGTATTTAAAGGACAAACAGTCGTAATTCAATTGAATGATAATATCGATCAAGGCGCAGGCGGTTTATATTTTTTAAACTCAGCAACAGTAAAAGGTAAAAACGACAATATTACACATATTGGATCAGGTATTTACGTTGATGAAGATCAAACTGTGCATTGGCAAGTTAAAAACCCTAAAAATGATCGCTTATCAAAATTAGGTAAGGGTGTTTTAGTCGTTGATGGTAACGGTAACAATACTGGCGATATTAGTGTTGGTGATGGTACAGTTTACCTATCTCAAAATGGTGGCACCGCATTTAATACCGCTCGTCTTGCTAGTGGTGATGGAAAAATCGTATTAAAAGATGCAAATCAAGCCAAAAACTATCAGTTCGATCATCGCGGTGGCACACTTGATGTAAACGGTAATAACCTATCATTTGCAATGATTAGACACGTTGATGATGGCGCAAGAATTATCAATGGCAATACACAAAAAGCATCAACAATTACGCTTAATCCGACATCTGATAAATATTATTTAGGTGATTTCGGCACTACCCCATCCGTTTATCAAAAAGTCGATAGAATATACAGTCAAAAAGACGTTAAATCTATTGATATTAATGATTTTGTTAATAATGACGGACAAATGAATCTTGCTTTAGTCGGTTCAAAAACTTATACCTTGCAAGGTAATACAAACTTAAAAGGTGATGTTTCCGTTTCTGGTAGTTCAACAATGATTTTCAAAGGTGCGCCAACTGCTTATGCGGATATTATTGATAATGGCACACATAAAGTTGAAAATGATGACGATTGGAAAAATCGTATTGTTAATGCTGAAAATTACCGCGTAACAGATCAGGCTAAATTGCAATTTGACCGAAATTTAACATCGGTTAATGGTAATTTTGTTGCAAATAAGAACGCTCAAATCCAATTAGGATCGCTAACTAATAAACAAGTTAAAACTACGGCTGAAGGTAAAGTTACTTTACAAGACAAAGCTACAATGCAACTTGGTAACGTGCATTTAACTGGATCTTTTGATAATGCAATTGGTACAAACTTAAATCTATCAGAAGATGCCTTAGTTACATTAAATGCAAATAGTAATATTGGCAACCTTGCTATGACAAAAGGTTCTGAGATCCGTTTAAATCCAGATAAACAATTTAGCAAGTTTAATACATTAACTGTAAATGGCTCTCTATCTGGTAATGGTTTATTCCGTTTTTCTACCGATCTTGCAGCCTTAACAGCCAATAAACTTATCTTAAAAGGTAATGTTTCAGGTGAACATTCTATTGCTCTATTGAATTCAGGTCGCGAACCAACTAAAGATAATGGATCTATTCGTTTGATTGAGGTAACAAAACCAAATCAAACCTATACATTCACACTTCAGGATAAGTTTGTTGATGCAGGTGCATACCGTTATGAATTCAGTAATGGTGTATTAGGTGTCGAAAAACAAAATACAATCAAAGACGGTCCTATCGATCCTAATTATACGCCGCCAGATTTTACTAAAGTTGATGAAGAATTCAGAAATCAATCAACACAAGCAAAAATCAAAGATGTTTTAGCTAAAACAAACAATCGAATTTTATCTTATGATGAATTATTGGTTAAATTGCGCGATGCAGGCTTAATCAAAGTGAATCTAGATGAAAACGGTAAGATCCTAAATCCAGATGAAGAAGGTGCAATTTACGATCTATCTAAATTATCAGCAGAAGATCGTGAAAAATTACGTGGTAACGGCATTGATCTAACAAAAGTTAATCCTAACGATTTAACGGATCACACACCGACACCTAAAGAATTAGGTGAAGTCACACTTTATGATGTTAAAGGTGCTTTATTAGACGGCGTAAAAGTTGATACTGGAAATGCAGGAACGGATGAAGTTAATAATCCAACCAATGAAACTGTGAAAAAAGAAGTTAATACAGCAGAATCAGCAATAACACCAGTTTTACCTATTAACAAGCTCGAAAATAAACCATCACAATTAGAAATGGTGAAAGGCACTCAAAAAGAGCAAATGAGCCGTTATTCAAATGCTGTCGTTAATAGCGTTACAACTTCATCAAAAATGATGAAACAGGCTTCAAGCAATTTAAATCGCAAGCTCGTTGAAGAAAAAGGTGATGATGTTTGGGTTAATTATGAACACGAACAATTTAAATCAAACAGCCAATATTTCCGCGATGGAAAAGGTACAATCAATTCCGTGCAAATTGGTGTATCTAAGAAATTAAACGAAGATACTATTATTGGCGGTGTATTTAATGAAAGTCGTGTAAGTAATGATACCAACGACAAATTAAATCAAAAACAAACTTTACGCAGTGGTGATTTATTTGTTAAACAAAGCATTGGAACTGTTTTTGCTGCCTTAAATCTTGGGTTAGGTGAAATCAAAGAAAAAGGTTTTGGCACTCAGTCTTTTGCTAAAACAGGTGTAATGATTGGTAATGAATTTAAGTGGGATAATGCTACTCTAACCCCTTATGCAAACATCCAACATTATAGAATGAAAGGAAAATCATACAAAAATGACGGTGCTAACGTAAGTATTGAAAAACGTAATGTAACACAATACGGCGCAGGCGTTGATTTTACTTATGATATTAAATTTGATGGTTTTGCTATTCAACCTATCGTTGGCGTAAACTACCTTTCAGGCGAGAAAGCGCAATCAGTTCGTGTTAACGATCATTCATTTACTACACGTTTCGACCGCTCTATTGCAGCGAAATACGGTGTAAATGTAAAAGCTGATAACGTCAAAATGTCATTATTGGGTAAATCAGAATCCAATAAAGAATTTAAACGTAATCACGGCATACTTGCTGCTATTGAAGTAACATTTTAATGATAAATAAAGCCCCTTAAATGGGGCTTTTAAATGATTTAAACTCAAATGAAAGGGAATATATGACTGCTCTATTAAGATTGTTTTTTACATTGATTGGCGCGCTTATTGGCGTAGTTTTGGTTTTTGCTTTAGCCTTTTTGATGTCTAACATTTATGACTTTGATCTTGCTAAATGGAATCAGAATTCTTATCTTTACTTAAAAGGAATGATGCAGCAATATTGGTTTATTGTTGTTATTTGGTTCTTATTGATGCTTGTTGTATGGAATAAAGGTGTGATTCAATTTTTCATCACGGCATTTACAGTGTTCACCTGTATGTTAAGTGGTTATTCATTTATGCCGATTTATGAAAAAGAAATCTCAATATTGTTTGATAAATCAATAACAGAAGGTCAAATTACAGCTATCAGCTATCAATGTAATGAGAATAGTTGTAATACAGAATCAATTAAATTAGGATCTGACACTTTCATTTCTTTAGCGGAAAATGACGATTTTAAAAAACTATTCATTGGTGACAAAATCAGCATTACGAAACAAGGTTCAAGTGATGTTTATGTTACTAATAACGCTTTATTAGTAATACAATTTAATCAAATAAGAGAACAGTTGAATCAAGTTCTTTATGCTGAAAAACTGAAAGAAATGCAAAATAACAAAACAAAAACCTCAATAAAACTTCATTAAAACAAAACCCACCGTTTGGTGGGTTTTTGTTTAAGTAATCAAACCTATTCGGCGATAAGTGTATTCATTGATTTTCTCGTAAATAATACCTGCACAATTAGGTGGATAAAAATTAATCCAACCTTTAGGATCGCCTTCAAGAGAACACGCCCCCATAATAATTTGATTCATTTCAGAAATCTTCTGCTTTATCTGCTCTTTTTGTTCAGGATAGAGATAAATTTGATTGAAGATTTTACAAATTTTTGTGCCAATAGGTATTTGAAGCATAATTTCACCAATTATTTTTTATTTCGATTTTCTACACCGAAACCATTTGTAATATCAACAAAGCCATTTTTATTGTTGTTATCAACAAACTGTCTAACTGATTTATTGGTAAGATCAAGTCGAGTATGAACTAAATTACCAATACCCCACGTATCAGCCATTAACTGCACATAACCTGTTGTACCCATCATCAATGTAGCAAGAATAAAAGTGATACCGCCTGCGTAAGTGAATTTCAAGCCTTCAGGATCGCCGCCGTCTTTTTTAACCGCCCCTTTGTGCATCATTTTGAAACCAATAAAGCCTAAAACAACAGAAATGGTATAGATAATAGCAAAAGTTGCACCAATAGATGTTTGCATCAGGTTAGTAATGTTTTCAAACAACATCGCAAGCATTGGTCTTTTTTCATAGGCTTGATTAAACACCTTATTTTTTAAATCAGGCGTTGGCTCCCCAATAGCAGCAAAAGTTACTGGCGCAACAAGCAGTAACGATAATAAATAATAATGTAATTTTTTCATAATTCCTCAATTGTGGTAAAATAATAATAGTATTTTAACAGATCAACATTATTTATTTTATAACATTTTTTAAATTTATGAAAATTAAACCGCCACATAAAAAAGCAAGCGTTGAAGATTTAATTCAATGGATGAAAAACAGACAATGGACCACAACACTTCGTTCGGAAGAAAAAAATATCATCTTGAAAGAATTAGCAGATGAAATGTTTTTGGAACACCCTTTTACTGGTAAGAGATTGCGATTTATTTTAATGAATCAACGTAAAGATTTATGGGAAAAAGACACGTTAAAATCACCGTTGGTCTTTGCTAAACCTTATCAGGAAGGATGGAGTTTTGATAGAATTAGCAAAACACTTCTTCGCGCCTATATTCGTCACACCTTTTACTTTGATAAAGAAAAAACTAAAGGTAAAGAATACCAGACATTTCAGGTTAATTTAAGTGATGAAACAATTGAGAAGTTAAAAAAAATGCAAGGTGATCGCTCTCAACTTGCATTTATGAATGAATTGGTTGATGAATTTCTTATGCTGCCATATCCAATTAGAGATAAGTTAATTTCACAAGCAAAAGAAATGATTAAGAACCCTGTTTAAGTTTATTGATATTTCTTTGAGTAATGCTAATTTGAGTTTTGACATAAGCTAATTCATTACGATATTTGCTTGTCGCTTCTTCTAATTTGATGTACTTAAACATCATAATGATTACGCGCGAAAACAATATAATGGAAACAAAAGCACCAATAGCAATACTTGATATAAGAATGTAGCCTAATATTGTATTTAACATTTATAACCCCTTTAAATCGTTCAATTCGCGCGTTAAATTGTTTAGTTTAGGATAACTTTCAGCTAACTCTTTCATTGTGCTATTAAGCTCTTTTTCAGCCTTAATAATCTTGTTTGAAAAATGAAAAGCTAAACGACCAAAAAAAGTTACAATCACTAAAACCAACCCCACAATAAAGCTAATGTAATACACCGATACAACTTCAGGTAAATCAACTGGCTCTAAAAGTAAGTTGGTAAAGAAGAAGTCAGGATATTCATAGGCAACATAGCCACTAAACATTAAAAGCAATAACGCAGGCACCAAAGCAAAAAACCAACTTAAATACAGTTTTTTAGTGGTAAACATAAAGGCTACACCTTTACCTAACCACTCCAAAGGTGATAGCCAACTATAAACACCTTTTACTTTATTTCCAAATTTCATTAAGCACCGCCTTCAATTGCAAATAAAACTTCATTACCTAAATCAACTTCCTTAAAAGTTCGCTGTATGCCGTTACGTAAGAAGCCAGAACGAATATCATCTAAAGGTATGATCCCATTTTTATTATAGGTCATTACAATATATCTTGCTCTATTGTTTAGTAGTAAATCATAAAACGCATCGCGCGCCGTTGATGCTTTACCCCAAACAGATACAGGATTTTCTTTTTTAAAGTGCAAATATCGACCGCTCTTATCAACAATCTGCCCTTCTCTCATTTGAATAACTGTATCTAACAAGTGATAGTAATGCACATAATCCTTTTTAAGCGATGGTGGATTAAGATACAACACACCGCCACTAAAATTATCTACCGTCACCTTGTAATCTTGGCAAAAAACACTCACTGGTTGTTTATTGTTTTCTGGAAAACGAGAAAGTAATAATACAGGCTGATCGTCAATTCCAGATAAAGGACCGTCAAACATCAATCTAATATTCGCCACTTTTAAAATAGAATAAAGAAGCGAACCCATTAAAGCATTAAATTGAGTGTCACTAATGCTGCCAGATAACAGCATATCTTCAAGCGATAAACGATATTTAGCAATTCTTCGTGCATTTTTCTTGGTGAAATAAGGCACATTCACCGCATAATTTTGAACGAAATTGCGTTCAAAATCGGTATCAGCTTTTTCGGTTGAACCAACATCAATTAAAGATTGGTTTAATTCATCCGAAATTTGTTCAAGTTTATGAACATCAAATGCGGTTGAATAGGATGTTAAATAATAAGCAAATTTAGCATAATCACCTGCAACGGTTTTTACGCCTAAATTAGAAAAACTTTGTGCAACAACACCGCTACCAGAAAAAGGATCGCAAAATCCCCCATCAAGAAAATGTCTTGCTTTAGGATTACTGCTAAAATAAGCGTGTGTGATTTGCTCTATTTTTTTTGTTTGCCCACCGAAATAGCGCATTTTAATACCTCATAGTGTTATTAACTACTTTTAGTGCGTTAAACCACTCAATATATTCATTTTCAAACTGTTCACGGTTTGCAATTCGCTTTTCAATTGCATCATCTTGACCGACAAGCTGAACAATCGCTTTGTGTTTTGAGCTATAAACTACTCTGTGATCGATAACAATCGTATGATCCGCTTCGATGTCTGAATTATCTGGAGTTGTGAAAGCCCATCTACAAATAACATTTTTTCCAATATAACTGTTACCAGTTACCATAGCTTGCTGCATCACAAGACTACTTTCATCAATCCAACTTTCATCAAAAGGATTAAGATTGTAGGCATTTTCAATAAAACCGCCCAATGTTCCTTTTGGAATAATACCGCGAGAAGTATGAATATCTCTTGTTGCTTGAATTTGATAAAGCTCACGGTATCTTTTTGGAAGTCGATAATTATTACTTCGTTTATTAAGATCAAGAATCAACTGATATTCACTTTCTGGAATTGGTGTCAAAAGTCGATTATTTCTTAATGCGTGGAATTTAGGTATGTTTTTCATAAAATTTCCCTTGAATTTTATTGTGATTCTACGCTAAAAATAAAAAATAAACAACCAATAAAAATGCCTTTCACAATATTCATTGTAAAAGGCATTTGTTTTAATTTATTTTGGATCTATGAAAATGAAAGCATTTCAGCAAATGTTTTCTTAATTTTGAAAGCATCTTTGAATTTCTTTACTAAAAGCATTTCAACGAAAGAATGTTCGTCTGATGCTACCTTATTATTTTCAACATAAGGGAAATAAAGTCCTAAACGTCTTTCAAAGAAATCATAGTCATAACGTGTAATATTGATTTTTTCAAGTTTACCGACCATTCTATTAATACAGTTTTTAATTTCTGTATCAATGGTAGAACCGCTAACTAAACCGTAAGCAGGTAATGATTTTAAATAGTTACGACAATCTTGATTAAACGTTGACGAATAAATCAATGTTGACATAATCTTATTATGCTTTTCATCTTCTGAATCTGTATCAGTAATACGTTCATAGGCTGCATTGAATTCAGCTTCAACAGTTCTAAGGTATTTTGTAATACCAATATGCTCAATATGATCTAAAGTGAAAAAAGAATAGATCCCTTCAGGCGATAATGACTTGTTCGAGAATTCATCTTTTACTACATTAAATAATGCACAAGCTCTACCTAACCATATATCTTTGTCTGGATCTTTTGTTAAATCAACAAATTTTCCCTCTAAAGCAGGTGATTTAATTTCAACAAAAGAACATTCTGAAGGTGTATTTTTTGTTATAACTAAAACTCCATCTTTTGATGGTTTTAATAACTTTAAAGCATCCATATTACATTTTCCCACTTGAACCAAAACCACCTTGACCGCGCTCAGTTTCAGCCGAAAATTCATCAACTAAATTAAACACGCAAGGCACAACAGGCATAACAACATATTGCGCTAGACGTTCGCCTAAATAGATACGCTGCACTTTATCTGATTGATTGCGTAAAGCAAGGATAAGATCCCCTTGATAATCAGAATCCACAACACCCACTACGTTAGCTAATACAATACCCTGCTTGGTACTGGTGCCTGATCGTGGAAAAATCAAACCAACTAATGTTGGATCATTTAAATGAATTGAAATACCAGAACTCACCTTAATAACTTGATTAGGTGAAATTTCAAAGTATTGACCTTTATCATCGGTATTAACTTCAATTTGCTCGTCCATCACCTTAATGGCGCGCAGATCAAAACCTGCACTACCTTTTGTTGCATTTTCAGGTAAACCAAAAGACTTAGCGAGATCGTTTGTAAATTTAATTTCAACGTTTTTCATTTTTACTCCATTGTGATTAAGATTTAGATAATTTTAATTTGTAAAGATCCAAATAAGGAATAGCTTGAGTGCCTAAAATAACTTCAACAGGCTTTTCTTCACTATTAACTATTGGCAACATTACAAATGTTGGTGTGCCGCGTAAACGCATTTCAAGATAGACTTTATTGGTTAATTCAGATTGAGCTTTTGAAAACGCTTTAACTTCATCTTCTGATGGGTTAATTTCAAATTTTGCCAACTCAGCCTTAACCTGTTCCAATGTTACAGTGTTACGATTTAACAACTCAAACATTGTTAATAAGTAGGACTTTTGTTTATCAAGCGGCACTTTGGTTAAACCGAATGATGCGTAAACCATTGTTTCTTCCGAACCTTCAGGCAATAAAACAATGTAACTTAAACCAACATCTTTCATTTCTGCTAGTTTAACATCCACTTTTTCAATCGCATCACGGCAATAGTGACAATTAAAATCAAAGAATTCAATTAACTGAAATTTTTTATCAGGTGAACCGTCATACTTATTGATAGCTAACGGCAAAATAGAATTGATAGCAGATTCCACAAACGGTTTTTGCTCAATCTCTGCAAGACGAGATTGCATCAACATCAAGTAATTATCATCGGTAATCAATTTGTATGTTGCTTGATCTACTGATAATTTTCGCAAAAATGAAACATCACTTTCAGATGGTGCATTTTTTTGTACTGGCGCAACCGTTTCTAACGTCTGCACTTGATTTTGCTCTGGGCGATCTTTTATCACTTCTTCTTCCGCACTTGCATTAAAAGAAAAAGTTAAACCCAACAAAATGGCTAAAGTTAGTTTTTTCATATATACACCTTATATAAAAGAACCTGCTAAAAGCAGGTTCGATTTAATTAAAGAACCGCCGTATCTTCTTGCGTTAATTTTACAGTCGGTTTATTTTGTAACAACTCTTTTAAGTTTTCCGCACGTAAACGCTGTTCTTCTTCGACTGGATATTTAATATCCACTTGAGATTTATAGTAGGCTGCTTGCTTATCAGTGATTAAATCAAGCACTTTGCGAGGGCAACGGAAACTAGATGGCTTTTCAACAAATGATGGTACGATTTGCATACAGCCTTTGCCGTCTTTTTCATAAAACTTGATCTTAAAGATCACAAGCACAACACCACGCTCTGCATTTTTATATGCGGCGAAGTGAGTAACTGGATCTTTTGGATTGTTTTGTACTTCTAACGCAGTCTTACTTACAGCAGCGTAAAAAGGTGAAAAATCTTCATCACTACGTTCTGCGCCATTAAGCGTTAGACCTAAAATAAAATCTTTGAATTCAGCGTAATTCAAAATTTCAATATGATCTTTTGTTTTTTTAATTAGATCTTCAAATTTTTCGGTCATAAAATCCCTCTATTTTTGTTGTTTTTGATTAAGTGTATTATAACTTATTTGAGCCAAAAAGTCAATTTGGATCCGCTTCAGATCTTAATGCGCAAAACCGATAATCTCTTACAATTTCGGCACCAAAAGCCTGTTTTAATAACTCAACACCTTCTGTTTTTTCTATTTCATCCCACGTTTCATTACATTTTTCTTCGTAAATTTTTTGACGTTGTTTTCTTGGTGATTTTTCTGGTACATCATCCACTTTAACAAATGAAACTTTAATATCTCGGCGCGAAACTTCACTCATTAACTTTTCAAGCACCTTGATTTGATTTTTATACTGAATAACATCATTAAAATCATCACTCTGAAGTGACAGTGTAACCACGTTATTTTCACTTTTTTCAATGGCACTACCCAATAAGGACAGGTAAAATTTTTGCATTAAATTCGGTTTGAATTTAGCTAATAATCGCCCCCATTTATCTGTTTCGTTTGAAATAGATTCGATTATCGCTTGAGATTTGATCTGGCTAAAAAAGTCATCGAAAGCACTACCAAAGGAAGTATCTTCACTATGTTTTTTATTCGGCGCGGTTGCATTATCTTTTTTCACACCGACCAGTTCTTTAACCTCGTCTTTTGAAAGATTCTTACCGCCTGTTGCTGCATTTTTAGCATTAATTTGATTCATTAAACCATCAAGAGAGTGTTCAATACCAAACCCTTCAAATGCAGAAATAGTATCAACATTCACTTTTGTGGTAGGATTTTCTTCGACTTTAAGATTGCTACCAGATGTTTTTATATTAAAAAGATCTTCCATATTATTTCCTGTAAATTGACGGTTGAATTATAACATAATAATATGTAAAAATCAATTTTAACATTATCTGAATAAGTGTCGGCATTGTATAGCACTTGCACAAACTAATTAAACTTCATAAACTTAAATGAGA
>ERZ773067.27-NODE-27-length-96465-cov-9.229966_pt1 | contig 96465 bp, 87 predicted proteins | sample MGYA00580622_ERZ773067 | MGnify/ENA primary metagenome ERZ773067 (study PRJEB29015, sample SAMEA2737998) | human oral metagenome | biome: human oral; feature: human-associated habitat; material: dental | place: China | collected 2113 ...
TGAAAGTGGCCAAGGCTATGCTAGCACAAGGAGTAGTATAAAACATAGAAAAATAGAATTCACTTCGATTCTCCCACAAAACAAACTATAGGGAGAATCGAAGTTTTTTTAACCCAAGGCGAAAAGAAGATGCCTGACAAAACAGTTTTTTATGGATAACATCAGAACACTCTTAGTAGCAACATCCATTATTCTTGTCCCTAACGCTACATCGGCACAGGAAAACAAGCAGATGGCCGGTAAGGCTTCTTACTACAGCAATGGGCTCCATGGACGGAGGATGAGCAACGGCGAACGCTACGACAAAAATGGCTACACTTGTGCCCACAAAACCCTCCCTTTCGGAACTCAACTGCGCGTAACCAATCCTCGAAACAACCGTTCTGTAGTAGTTCGAGTAACCGATCGCGGCCCGTTCGTTAAAGGCCGTATACTCGACCTTTCTTATTCGGCAGCCCGCGATTTGGGTATCCTTTCCAGTGGCGTGGCCTACATGAAAGTTGAAATTCTTCCGAAAAACAAGCCCACCGAAATTCCATTCGTAGCCGAACCTTCCACTATCGAAATTCCCGAAATTGAATACGGAATGGCCGGAGTGTGCTATGAATTCATTCCTGAATGGGAGAAGCCAGCCGAACTTGACCAACCGAAAACAATAGCTCGAAAACCGCAAACTCGTCAGCGTCCGACTGTTGCCCAATCAAACACAAAGAAAACCCCTGCTCAACCACAAAATAAAACACAGAGTCTTAAAAATGAACCTCCGACCAGTACTTCACCATCAACCACCAAGTCCCAGCCTCAGAAACCTCAATCCTCCAAGCCCACGACGTCCCAAGAAAAATCTTCAAGCATTTGGAGTAACTTCTTCAATCGGGTAAAAGAAGGAGTTTCTGGCCTTTTCTAGCCCTAATAGGTAACACAAACTCTAAATTTTATCCCGTACGTCTCTTTCGAGACGGTCACCATTATTATTTCTATTCCCTACGGTATAGAAAAAATCACATGAGTGTTTACAAAATCATTGCGTCAATGACGCAAGAGCAAAACAAAATTGTTTCAGGTTTGCGTCAATGACGCAAGAGTAAAACAAAACTGTTTCAGGTTTGCGAAACCTCCGCAAACAAGAAACTAAGATGATTATCCCTATAGGCGAACATGTTCTAACCCGTGTAAAAGCATCATAATTTTTTGTGGAGTAGAAATCATAGTGTGCCGAATATTCGGGCAACATTTTGATTGGTTTGGTGTTCGAGTTCGGAGTAGCTGACACCATAAGCCTGGGAAAGAGTGTGGAGAACCTCAACAACAAAAGCACTTTCGTTGCGCTTACCGCGGTGAGGAACCGGAGCCATGTAGGGACTGTCGGTTTCTAGTACTATTCTGTCAAGAGGCACAGCTGCGGGCAGGTCGGTACGCAGTTTACTACTTTTAAAAGTACTCACTCCACCTATTCCGAGCACGAAGTTATCGAAGGCTAGAAAATCGGCAGCTTCTTTTTGATTTCCAGTAAAGCAGTGGAATACGCCACCGGGGAGTTCGTTTTTATAAGGACGCATGATGCCTAGGAGTTCGTTTTGAGCTTTGCGACAGTGAATCATGAGCGGTAAACGTGTTTCAACACTCCAACGAACAGCTTCTTCAAAAGCTCGGAGTTGTTGGGTTTCGAACTCGCGCGACCAATAGAAATCCAGTCCCACTTCTCCCACAGCAATGAAGTGCGGTACGGTAGTAGAAGCAAGGTTTTCGAATAGTAGACAGTGCATTTCGGCAAGAACCTCTTCATAATCGGCCCGCACCTCTTCAGGGTGAAGACCTATCATCGGATAACACATCCCTGGATAATTCTGGCTTATGCTAAGCACTTTGGAAACGTTTTCGAGATTTATTGCAGGAAGAAATATTTTTTCAACTCTGGCTCTAGTAGCGTTTGATATGACTTCGGGTAAATCGGCTGCAAATTCTTCACCGTCGAGATGTGCGTGGGTGTCTATCATGAAAGAATTATCTTTTTCGTTTCAACATTCGGTCAAGGTAGTTTCTTAGCTGCATTTTTTGTTTTTCGGGCAGATAAACCGCGTTAAGATAGTCTTTACTTAGGTCGAAATAATAATCGATTTTAGCTTTTGCTAGTTTATCGATTTCAAGTTTGTTGTAGAGGCGGGTAATTGCGCGGATTTTCCGATTATCGTCGTTTGTTTTGCTAAGCCATTTGTTGAGTTGGAGACGTTGTTCTTCGTCGGCGAGATGAAGTGCATTAATGAGCATGTAGGTTTTTTTGTTGGAAACAATATCGCCGCCTATTTTCTTTCCAAATACTTTGGAATCACCGTAGACATCGAGATAGTCATCCTGAAGCTGAAAAGCAAGTCCTATTTGTTCGCCTGCTTTGTAAAGCAAATCAGCATCCTCTTTGGGTGCGTGAGCTAATATTGCTCCCATTTTCATAGCACAGGCAAGAAGTACGCTGGTTTTTAGGCGTATCATTTCTATGTATTCCTGTTCGGTTACGTCGTTCCGCGTTTCAAACTCCATATCGTATTGCTGTCCTTCACCTATTTCGAGCGCAGTTTGTGTGAACAGTTCGAGCACTTCAGGCAAAAGTTGCTGTTCGCATTGCGCCATTCGTTCATATGCCAGAACGAGCATCGAATCACCAGAAAGTATGGCCATATTTTCGTTCCATTGGCAGTGCACTGTCGGTTTTCCACGTCGAAGAGGCGCTTTGTCCATGAGATCATCGTGCAAAAGAGTGTAGTTGTGATAAGTTTCCAGGGCACAGGCCGATGATAGAATCTGCTCCGGATTGTCTTTGAAAAGATTATAACTCAGAAGCATCAGAATAGGACGAATGCGTTTTCCGCCAAGCGAAAGCACATAGCGTATAGGGGCGTAGAGACTTTCAGGCTTGCGATTATATGGCAGTGTGTCGATATAATGATTAACCATTCCGAGGAGTTCGTTGGCTGTATACATAATATGCTTAAATCGATTTAGAGTTTAAATACTATCGGGATTTCTACAAGCGACCGGCACGGTTTATTCTTACTAATTCCCGGTTTCCAGCGGCCCATCGTGGTGAGCACTCGTAGAGCTTCTTGCTCCATGAATGGGTTGGCTGATTGCTTAATTTTTATGTCACTCACCGAGCCATCGATATTTACAATGAATGTAACACTCACCTTTCCTTCTTTCCCTGCTGTTTTTGCAGCCTCCGGATATTTGAGGTTTTTCGTGAGCCATTTCATGAATTCCACCCATCCGCCAGGCGGTGTGGGTGTATCTGAAAGGATTCTCTTGCTCACCTTATCATCATATCGTTCTATGGTTTCGTCGGCTTTGTCATCGGTCATTTTGTTTTTAATCTCTTTATCCTCTTCTTTCACTTTCGATTCCTCGGGTAGTTCGGTTGCCTGGGTAGTCACCACAGGCACGTCGTTCATCTGCGGAGCAGCAGTTTTCTTGTCGTTTGAATCCATATTCCCAGCTGTTTTAGGCGTCACTCTAGGCGGATTTTCTTTCCGTTTCAAATTCAACAGATCATCTATCGTAGGTTTCCGGTCGTCTTTCTTCTGCGCCATATCCTGCTGGTCTATCGCCGGAAGCATATCGAGATTCTGAACTACAAGATTCTTTAGCAGGTCAACCTTTTCATCATTGTCGACGCTGTCCGTGTCGGAATATTCCATAGCGACAAAGAAAAATGACAGCGCAATTATCAGTCCTAAAATAAAACCGATCCAACGCTTGTTCTCGAGATTCGCTTTGTTTGATTTTTTTATTTCCAAGACTTAAAAATGAGGGAGAAAAATGAAGGGAAAAACAAGTAGCTCGAAGCCTTTGATAGAGCCGCCTTTTTCACATCGCAAAAGTAAGAAGAACTTAGGGAAAAGTGTATCTTTGCCCCTAAAATAAAGCGTTTAGATGAAAAAGACAATCCTTGTTTTTCTTCTTGCAATGTCATCTTTTCTGGCATTTGCACAAGAAAGTCAAACCGAATATAACTTCCTCAAAATTCCACTCAGCGCCCACGCAGCAGCATTGGGAGGCGAGAATATTTCAATCATAGAAAATGACCCCTCGCTCATATTTTCAAATCCTGCTCTAGCAGCATCGGTCAGCGACCTAACCATCGGCCTCAATTACATGAATTACATGAAAGGAGCTAATTATATGGGAGCATCTTTCGTCAAAGTCGCAGCCGAAAAAACTACTATCGCCTTCGCAGCACAATACATGAACTACGGAAAGATGAAAGAATATGACGCCAATAAAACAGAAATTGGAACTTTCTCCGCCAGTGAAATGGCCATCGAAGCCATTCTGGCCTACGACCTTGCCAACAATCTCGTGGGAGGCATAACCGGAAAATTCATCTCCTCTAACATAGGGCAATACAACAGTCTCGCAGCAGGCGTAGACCTCGGCCTCAACTACTTCAATCCCGAAAAAGAATGGTCACTCTCCATCGTAGCCAAGAATCTAGGTGGACAAATAAAAGCCTACGAAGAAGATTTCGGTCGAATGCCTTTCGACCTACAGCTTGGTGTGAGCAAAACTTTCGAAGCACTGCCAGTTAGAGCCTCGGCTACACTCGTCGATATGACGCACTACAATTATCGCTTCGCCAACCATATCTGCCTCGGTGCTGACCTCCTGCTTTCGTCAAATATATGGCTCGGTATCGGTTATAACTTCCGCAAAGCCGACGAAATGAAAATTGGAACCGGTGACAATCAAAGCGCACACGGAGCTGGCCTCAGTTTAGGAGCTGGTATTAATCTCGAACGATTCAAACTCAACTTGGCCTACGGAAAATATCACGCCTCGACAGGCTCCATCATTGTAAATCTTGCCTACTCACTTTAGAAATATCAGCATGAAAAAAATAATTATTGCAATTGACGGATTATCGTCATGCGGCAAAAGCACCATGGCCAAAAATCTCGCGAAGGAAATAGGCTACCTCTACGTAGACACCGGTGCAATGTATAGAGCCGTAACATTATATGCCCTACGCCACAATCTCTTCAACCACGACGGCAGTGTGAATATCGACGCTCTTGAACGCCACATTAATCATATCAACATCACTTTGCACCTGAATAAGTCAACCGGTCAACCCGAAACCCATCTCAATGGTCAAAATGTTGAGCACGAAATTCGTAGTATGGAAGTATCCGAGCACGTCAGTTTGATAGCCGCAATTTCCGCCGTTCGACATGCCCTAGTTTCGCAACAGAAAGCCATGGGAAAAGAAAAAGGTATCGTTATGGATGGACGCGACATCGGAACTGCCGTATTTCCCCAAGCCGAACTAAAGATATTCGTAACCGCCTCTCCCGCCATCCGAGCTCAACGTAGATATGACGAGCTCAAATCCAAAGGAATACAAGCCGACTATAATACTATTCTAAAGAACATTGAAGAGCGCGACTATCTAGACTCACATCGCCAGATCTCTCCCCTTCGCAAAGCCACCTCTGCAATAGAGCTCGACAATAGCCAGCTCACTATGGAGGAACAGCAGAACTGGCTTTTGGACCAATTCAACAAAACTATCCACTCACTTTATCGGGATTAGTCACCCTCTGCTCTTTATCTCCTGAATTATCCATCCCCGAAACAAAAAGCTACGTAAAAACAGTTTTCGCCGACCCAAACTCACAAAAAGCTTTACTTTAAACGCTTAAAAACCGTACACGAGGGTTTTAACTCTTTTTTCTGGTACCTAAATTTGCCCATTAGCTTTTTTCCTTATCTTTGGCTGGCAAAAAATCCAATAATTTTAATTTGAAGACAACTATGAGCAACAAAAGAAAATTAAAGCGCACTATCAATTACATTTGTAGCGACCTCTTCGCCGAAGCTCTGGCAACATCACTCTATGGCGACATAAACAACAAGGAAAGCATAGAGCAAGTTCTCTCTTCAATTCTCATCATTCACAATAACTATATCAGTCGGGTGTCCCATGTAGAACCGGGTATGCCCCCCAAAAAGTATTTTTCCGACCTCATCACCAGTTTTAACAAAGAGGTCATCGAAACCATCGACCAAATCAATAACATCAGTTAGGGGGGACGATGCTGAAGAAACTATCTCAATGGATTCTTTACAGACTAATGGGATGGCACAAAATCATCACTGTCGATTTTCCTGAAAAGTGCATCATATGTCTTGCTCCACACACAAGTAATTGGGATCTCCTAATAGGCCAATTATATTCGCATGCCGAGGGACTTAAAAGCAATTTCCTAATGAAAAAGGAATGGTTTTTCTGGCCCTTGGGTGCATTGTTTAGAAGCATGGGAGGAATTCCCGTGTGGCGCTCAAAGCAAACAAGTCTGACCGATATTCTTGCCGAGCACGCCACGAAAGCTAGCTCTTTCCAACTGTGTATAACACCCGAGGGAACACGTTCACCCAATCCCGATTGGAAAAAAGGCTTCTATTTCATCGCTCTGAAAGCAAAATTACCAATACTACTCTACGGAGTAGACTATGAACAAAAACTAATTTGTTGCACTAAGGCGATTCTCCCAACTGGAAACATCAACGAGGATATGAGAGAGATTAAACTGTATTTTAAAGATTTCAAAGGCAAACGACCTGAACTATTCACCATAGGAAACATTGATTAATGAAAAAACTCACACTTACCACCCTGATATTTCTCTTAGCAGGCAGTATCTGCGCACAAACCACCACGACATGGGGAGAAACCGAACATAAAGGAAAACCATGGGTTGAAAATACATCTCGTCCGAATAAAATCACCAACGGACTACAAGGACGACACTTTTCAATCTGGGCCTCGCACGGCCGATATTTCGACAACGCTAAATGTATCTGGAAATGGCAGCGCCCGATTCTTTTCGGAACAACCGAAGACCTTTTCACCCCAACCATCGTTGTACCATACCTAATGCCTATGCTCGAAAACGCCGGCGCCATTGTTTTCAGTCCTCGCGAACGCGATTGGCAGGCAAACGAAGTCATAGTCGACAATGACACGCCATTATCATCGTATGCCGAGAACAACGCAAAGAAAAAATGGAAATCTACAAAAGAGCCAGGATTCGCTTTTCATAAAGGCACCTATGCCGACGGCGAGAATCCCTTTACGGCCGGTACCTCCAGGCAAATTAAGACCAGAAAGAAAGACACCAAGCTCAGTTCCATAGTATATAAGCCCAACTTCCCAGAAGAGGGACGATATGCCGTTTACGTGAGCTATCAAACCATGAAAAAGAGCACTGAAGAAGCCCAATACATTGTTTGCCATAAAGGTTCGCAAACAATTTTCCGCGTGAACCAGAAAATGGGCGGCGGAACATGGGTCTATCTCGGAACATTCGACTTCGACAAAGGGCAGAACCAGCGAAACTGTGTTTTCCTAACCAATCACAGTACAAAGAAAGGAATCGTCACAGCCGACGCCGTGCGCTTCGGAGGCGGAATGGGAAACATTCAGCGAGGCTCTCAAACCAGCCAGCTTCCTCGAGCACTCGAAGGAGCCCGCTACTACGCCCAATGGGCCGGTGCACCACGCGAAATTGTAAGCAAAAGCGACGGCAGTAACGACTATACCGACGACATAAACGTACGCTCACTAATGACCAACTGGCTTGCTGGTGGCTCATGTTATCTGCCAGATCACCAAGGCAAAAACGTGCCCATAGAACTAACCCTAGCCATTCACAGCGATGCCGGCGTGAAGGCCGACGGCTCCGTTGTGGGAACACTCGGAATATGCACCACGCAACAAGGCGAACCAACACTAGGCATCGGATTATCCCGCCAAGCATCCCGAACCCTCGCCGAAGCACTCGTTCAGGGGGTGAAAAAAGACATCGAAGCAACCTTCGGAGTAAATTGGAACACACGCTCTGTACGCGACCAAAACTACAGTGAAACCAGGCTCCCCGCACAGCCGTCAGCCATTCTGGAAGTACTTTCCCACCAGAATTTCCCAGACATGCGCCTCGCTCAAGACCCCAACTTCAGATTCATCCTAGCCCGCTCAATCTACAAAACAATTTTGCGCTATACCGCAGCCATGCACGGCACAACAAGCATAGTTCAACCCCTAGCACCCAGAAACTTCAGCGTTGAAATAATTGCCCCCGGAAAAGTACGCCTAAGCTGGGACCCTACCCCAGACGCAACCGAACCATCAGCCACCCCAACATCCTACAACGTCTACATTGCCGCCGGAAAAGCTGGATTCAACAATGGCCAGAATATAACCACAACAAACCTCGAAATTCCTATCACCCCCGGCATTTCATACTCCTTCCGCATCACAGCCTGCAACGCAGGTGGCGAAAGTTTCCCAACCGAAACACTCGCCGCATGCTCACAGCCAGGCGCAACCGAAACAATCCTTGTAGTCAACGGATTCGACCGATTATCCTCACCCGCGATCATCAACACCAATATCGAACAAGGATTCGATATCGAAACCGACCCCGGAATAACGCTCGGTCCGACCCTTGGATGGAGCGGCCGCCAGAGCAATTTCGACAAACAGCAAATGGGCAAAGAAGGCCAAGGCAGTCTAGGATACGGCGGCGAAGAACTCACCGGAACCCTCGTAGCCGGAAACAATCTCAACTATGTCCCAGTGCACGTTGAAGCCATCCAAACCCTACAGAAATATAACATTGCGAGCACATCCGGCAAAACTATCGAAGCAGGGAAAATAAACCTCAAAAAATACGCCCTCATCGACCTGGCCCTAGGTCTCGAGAAAGACGACGGGCACAGCCTCTACCTCTACAAAACCATCGCCCCCGAAACTCGCCGCCAACTCACAGAATACCTCTCTCAAGGCGGAAAACTCCTCATATCCGGAGCCTATCTCGCAACCGACATGAAAACACCCGAAGAAGAACAATGGCTAGCACAAACCCTCAAAATAAAAGCAGCCGGAATCAACGCCGACAATAACAGCCCACAAATCACCGGCCTAGGAATGCAATTCAACATCCACCGAACAATAAACTCCGAGCACTACGGCGCCTACAACCCCAATATAATCCAACCCGCCGACACACTCGCAACCAACATAAACCCCATCATGACCTATGCCGACGGCTCCACCGCAGCCCTAGCATGGAACAACGCCCCACAAGCCGCCATCATCCTCGCCTTCCCATGGGAATGCATAACCTCTCCACAACAGCGGAACCGAATAATGCGCGGCCTCATAACCTACCTCATGAAATAAAAAAGCAAACACATGTATAAAATCCAAGCCAACCAAAAAGGCACACGAACCATAGAAGTAAGCCCGCAACACCTAGCTACAATCGAAAAATATTCACTCCTCTCGAACCTCGTAGACTCCAACGGAATCATAGACGAAGACATACTCCTAAAGCTCAAACTCAACATTCGCAGTATGCTCGAAACCGAAGTCGGCGCCGACAAAGAACTACTCAACCTCTGCCTCGACATCATCTACCACCCCAACATGAAAGCACTCGGTCTCCAAAATCTCGTCAGCCTATATAACGACTGGCATAAAACCCGCAGATAATCCGCACCCCAAACGAAAAAAATCAGGAATGATCACAATCAATCCGTACCCCACCCCAAAAGCAACACAAAGTCCGACATGGAAAAAAGCAATACACAACAAGCACACCAACTCACCGACTTTCTCCCAACAACAAAAAAAGAAGTACAACTACGCGGATGGAACCAGCTCGATATAATCCTCTTCTCGGCCGACGCTTACATAGACCACCCATCATTCGGAGCAGCTGTAATTGGACGAACACTCGAAGCAGCAGGCTACAAAGTAGCCATCGTTCCACAACCCGACTGGCACGGTGACTACCGAGACTTCAAAAAACTAGGACAACCACGACTCTATTTCGGAATAGCACCAGGATGCATGGACTCAATGGTGAACAAATACACAGCCAACAAACGACTCCGCTCACAAGACGCCTACTCGCCCGACGGACGACACGACCTCCGACCCGAATACCCCACTATTATATATACACAAATCCTCAAACAACTCTACCCCGAAACACCCGTTATCCTCGGCGGAATCGAAGCCTCCCTCAGACGCCTCACACATTACGACTACTGGAAAAATACACTCCGAAAAAGTATCCTCTGCGACTCCGGAGCCGACATGATAATCTACGGAATGGGCGAAAAACCCGTCATAGCCCTAGCCCGAGAACTCGAAACCGGACAACCCATCAGCAACATAAAAAACCTACCACAAACCGTCTACCTATGTCCCAAAAACCAAATACCAGGCGGAATAACCGCCAACGACATAATACTCCACCCACACCACGACTGCCTGCGCAATCCCAAACACCAATCCGAAAACTTTCGCCACATCGAAGAAGAATCAAACAAAATGCACGCCCAAAGAATCCTCCAAGAAGTCAACGGCCTCTACACCGTAGTAAACCCACCCTATCCCACCATGACCACACAAGAACTCGACGCATCATTCGACCTCCCATACACTCGCCAACCCCACCCAAAATACCGCGGAAAAACCATCCCAGCCTACGAAATGATAAAATACAGTGTCAACATACACCGCGGATGCTTCGGCGGATGCGCCTTCTGCACCATCTCGGCCCACCAAGGCAAATTCATCAGTAGTCGCTCAAAAGAAAACATACTGAGAGAAGTCAGAAAAATAATAGCAATGCCCAACTTCAAAGGCTATCTCTCCGACCTCGGCGGTCCATCGGCCAATATGTACAGTATGGCCGGTCGCAACCTCAAAGCCTGTGAACACTGTAAACGCCCAAGCTGTATCCACCCCGAAATATGCCCAAACCTAAATACCAACCACACACCACTGCTAGAAATCTATAAAGCCGTCGACACCCTACCCGGAATCAAAAAAAGCTTCATCGGCTCCGGCGTACGCTATGACCTCCTGCTCCACCAAAGCAAAGACGAAACAAGCAATCAAGCCGCCCGCGAATACACACGCGAACTAATCCGCAACCACGTGAGTGGCCGACTCAAAATCGCACCCGAACACACCTCCGATCGAGTGCTGCAACTAATGCGCAAACCAACCTTCAAACAATTCTATCAATTCAAGAAAATCTTCGACAGAATAAACAAACAAGAAAGTCTGCACCAACAAATCATACCCTACTTCATCTCCTCCCACCCCGGCTGCAAGGAAGAAGACATGGCCCAACTAGCCATCATCACCAAAAACCTAGACTTCCACCTCGAACAAGTACAAGATTTCACCCCAACGCCAATGACTGTCGCCACCGAGACATGGTACACCGGCTACGACCCTTACACACTCCAACCCGTCTACTCGGCCAAGACACCAGCCCAGAAACTGGCCCAACGACAATTCTTCTTCTGGTATAAACCCGGAGAACGAAAAAACATCGAACGCGAACTCCGCCGAATCGGTCGCCCCGACCTCATCCCACAACTCTACGACAACAAGCAAACCCGCAAAAAATAAAACACAACATGATACAAGGAAACAATACAAAATCTCACAGCGTCCCAGTGAAAAGATATTGCCAGACAATGACGCTCAAAAACGACTCCGAACTAATAAGCAAATACAAAAAAGCCCACAGTCCGGAGCATTTCTGGAAAGAAATAGGCCAAGGCATCCGCTCTGTAGGTATCCTCGAAATGGAAATCTATCTCTCCGGCAACCAGCTCTTCATGATTGTCGAAACACCCCTAGATTTTGACTGGGATTCAGCCATGGCAAAACTCGCCACTCTTCCCCGCCAACAGGAGTGGGAAGCCTTCGTCGCCGCCTTCCAACAGTGCAAAGCAACCGACACTTCAAACGACAAATGGAAAATGATGGAGCGCATTTTCCACATATACGACTAAAACCATAGAATTGCGCACTCCATCCTACACTTATAATTCTTCGGGGATTTGTTTTTTAGGAGTTATTCCGAGTGATTTCATTCCGTCAAGACGGCGCACAATGTTACCCTTACCCTCGCTAAGCTGGTTACGAGCCTTGTCGAAATCCTGCTGAATGCGCTGTATGCCGTTGCCGAGCTTGAGAAAAGTTTCACCAAAAGAAACGAACTTATCGTAAAGGTCGTTCGACTGACGGAGAATCTCTTCCACGTTTTTATTCATCCTGAAGTTTTGCCACATGGTGTGCGTAAGCTGCAGAGCCATGAGCAGATTGCTCGGACTGAGAAGAATGATGTGCTTTCTATAGGCATATTGCAGAATACCTGGATCGGCTTTAAGAGCAGCGGAGTAGCCGCTTTCGTATGGCACGAACATAAGCACGTAGCCGATGCAACCGGGAACAAGTTTCTCATAGTTCTTGGCCGACAGTTCATCGATGTGCCTGCGCATGGAAAGAGAATGCTCGTGCAAAAGGCGGTTGCGTTCCTTTTCGTCGTCAACCGTGAGAGCGACTTGATAGGCTGTGAGCGAAACCTTTGAATCAATAACGGCCTTTTCGTCGTTAGGAAACATTATCACCGCATCAGGACGGAAATTGTTTCCGTCTTCGTCTTTGTAATTTTCCTGAAGGAAATATTGCTGGTCTTTAATGAGTCCGCAATCCTCAAGTGTTTTTTCTAGAATCATTTCGCCCCAATCGCCTTGCATTTTCGAGTCGCCTTTGAGAGCTTTTGTGAGCGACGCGGCATCATTACCGATGCGTTCAGTTTGTTCGCGCAATTCTTTCACGGTACGTTGCTGTTCTTCGCGCATGGCTTTCACGGTGTTTTCCTGTTCGGCGTGGAGGCGCTTCATTGCCTCTTCGAAAGCGGTTTTTATTTCGGTCTTATTCGACGCATTTTCCTTACTATTATTCGTCACGTTTTGGTTGAAAGCCTCAAGCCGTTCTTTGAGCGGAGCCAAAAGATTGTCAAGCCGTTCCTTATCGACAGAGTTCAGTCGGTCGCGACTTTCGTCGAGCAGCTTGGTCGTCATGTTCCGCACTTCTTCCTGCATCAGACGTTTATCTGCCTCCATCTGTTTGGTTAGTTCGACCCGCAATTCTTCACTGTGCTTACGCTCTGTTTGAAGTTGATTTTCAGCTACAGCCAGTCGGGAGTTAGCTTCTGAAAGCGTTTGGATATTTTTGTTTCGCATGAGCAGGAACACGAATATTGCGCCCAATACTGCTCCGAGGATGATGTAGGTTATTATAGCCATATTATTTAATCTTGGAAATACATTCGTTTCACGCGGTTGCTGATTGTTGTGAGAACCTCATAGGGTATCGTTCCGAGCACGTCGCTAAGCACGGTGACTGGCAGATTGTCGCCGAAGATTTCAACGCTATCGCCCTCCTTACAGGGTATTCCAGTAACGTCAATCATAGCCACGTCCATGCATATGTTGCCTACATAGGTCGCCGGCCTACCGTTTACCAGGCAATAACAGTTACGGTTACCCAGGTGACGATTCAATCCGTCGGCATATCCAATCGGAATAGCTGCAACGACGCTGTCGCGTTCGATTGTTCCGCGCCGCGAATATCCTACGGTTTGTCCGGCCTTCACTTCTCGGAGTTGCAGGATTGTTGTGCGCAACGTGGCGACATTGTTTATTATAGAGTTCGTGCGCGGGTTTATACCGTAGAGTCCCAGGCCGAGCCTACACATGTCAAGTTGCCGCTCAGGAAAGTGCTCTATGCCGGCCGAGTTATCCATGTGGCGCAAAATTCGATGCGAAAAAGCATTGCAAAGCATATCGCTACCCATCTTGAAAAGTCTGAATTGCTCGTCGGAAAATGTATCGAAGTTGTCGCTGTCCGCCCCAGCGAAATGTGAAAACACTGACCGCGGGATTATTGCATTTTGTCCTTTCAGACAGCCAATCAATTCAGGCATATCTCTCTCTGGGTTGAACCCCAACCGATGCATTCCCGTGTCGAGTTTTATATGAACCGGATAGCCCGTTATGCCTTCGTGTTGCGCGGCCTTTACGAGCGCGTGGAGCAGGCGGAAACTGTAGACTTCGGGTTCGAGTTCATAGTCGAACAGCGTTTTAAACGAGCTCATTTCCGGGTTCATAATCACTATATTGCTCGTGATTCCGTTCTTGCGCAGTGTCACGCCCTCGTCGGCCACGGCCACGGCCAGATAGTCAACCCGATGTTCCTGCAAAGTTTTGGCAATCTCTACTGCGCCGGCGCCATATCCGTCGGCTTTTATCATGCAAACCAGTTTTGTTTCGGGGCGAAGAAACGAGCGATAGAAATTCAGATTTGCCACTACGGCGGTGAGATTAACTTCCAAAACCGTTTCGTGAACCTTGCGCACAAGTAAATCTGTGAGCCTCTCAAAACCAAACACCCGTGCACCTTTCAGAAGTATAACCTCATCGTGCAATTTTGCGAACGCTTTGCTGCCAATAAAATCGGACACCGACGGGAAGAAGACTCTCTCCCCCACTCTTCTGAACTTTTCATTATTCGCACACAGTTTCGGCCCGATGCCGATAAACTTCTCCACGCCGCGTTGTTCGCAGAGTTCGGCCACAGACTCATAGAGTTGTTCTTCGGCCTGGCCGCTTTGAAGAATATCGCTCAACACAAGTGTACGCCGCCGGCCGGCATGGTCGGGACGCCGATTCATGAAGTCGAGTGCAATATCGAGCGAATTGAAATCGGAGTTATATGAATCGTTGATTAGCGTGCATCCGTTCCGCCCCTCGATAACCTCGAGTCGCATAGCCACAGGCTCGAGCGTAGACATTTTTTCTTTCAACATGTCGACCGTAACCCCCATCCATAAGGCGGCCGAAGCGCAGGCAAACGAGTCGATGATGCTGGCCTCGTCGATGAACGGCAAAACATAACTTCCGCTCGTAGTGCCACGCCAAACAAAGTTAACACAGGTTGAATCGTCGCTCTTTTCAATTGATTCAACCCAAAAGGCCGCGTTTCGGTCGGTGAGCGACCAGTCCAGTCGTTCACTTTCGCTATCGACCATACATTTCCGAACAATCGGGTCGTCGAAAGGATATATCACCGCCTTCGCACCACGAAAAAGTTCGAGTTTCTCCTTACATTTCGCTTCCATAGTCGAAAAATTCTCCTGATGAGCGTCGCCCAAACCGGTGAATATTCCAACCGTGGGGCGAATAATTCTCTGCAAGGCCACCATCTCGCCGGGTTGACTTATGCCTGCCTCGAAAATTCCAACCTCGGAATTGTTGCCGAGCAGCCAAACCGACAGCGGAACTCCAACCTGGGAATTATAGCTGCGGGGCGACCGTGTGACCGTGTATTTCGACACCAACAACTCGCTCAACCATTCTTTCACAACTGTTTTTCCATTCGACCCCGTGATGCCTACGACCGGAATATTGAACATTTCTCGATGTCGCTCGGCCAAAAGCTGAAGGGCTTGCAGGGAATTATCGACCAGGAGGAAATTAGCCAGTCGATAATTCTCTTCGTTATCGGTCGGTACATTTTCCACAACGAAATTCCTAACTCCTCTATCATAAAGTTCCTTTATATAAAGGTGGCCGTCGCTCCGTGCCGAACGCAGAGCAAAAAAGAGTGTTTCTTCGGGAAAACACAGCGAGCGACTGTCAGTGAGCAAAAAGGCAATAACATTGTCATGGCCCTTCCCCACCCGCTTGGCGCCAATGAGCTGCGCCACTTTGTCTATAGAATAAATCATCGTAGTTTCATTTTCATTATTTCTCCAATCGTTGGAAAAGCCTTCTTCCCAGCCTGTCGAGAAACCGTGGCAAAGGTAGTTAAAAGCCCATATCATCTCGCCCTCGAGCGGTTATATAGGAATTCTGATAACTCATCCGAAGCCTCGGATGAACAACTTCTTCTCGGATAGTGCTCCCTGATGATATAAAAATGTTGTCGGGATAATTTTCAAAGCTTCGCTCCGGAGGGAAGCCTAGCTTTTTTGATTTTCAAGCTTTCGCTCCAGAGCGAAGACCTGTTTTTTCAATTTTCATCGTTTCGCTCCGGAGCGAAGCCTCGTTTTTTTGATTTTTAAGCTTTCGCTCTAGAGCGAAGACCTGTTTTTTCAATTTTCATCGTTTCGCTCCGGAGCGAAGCCTCATTTTTTTGATTTTCACGCTTTCGCTCCAGAGCGAAGAACAATAAAAAAACCGACATTTAAAAAAATGCCGGACTCAACTAGAAATATAAAACGAATATTCTTATTGCTTCAATAACTCCTCAATTTGAGCATGAATGTGCTCAATTTTCTCCGTCGGTTCGAAGCGAGCAACAACTTGTCCTTTTTTATTCACGAGGAACTTTGTGAAGTTCCACTTAATCTCCGAATTTTCCTTGTAGTTCGGGTCGGCCTCCGATAGCATCTTGTCGAGCACCGGATAAAGTTTGTGAGACTCATCCCATCCTGCAAATCCCTTCTGGCTTTTCAAGAACTTGTAAAGCGGGTCGGCATCCTCGCCATTCACCTTGATTTTCTTGAAACGTGGGAAATCGGTACCGAAGTTGAGCTTACAAAATTCGTGAATGCTTTCGTCGGTGCCCGGAGCCTGCTGACCAAACTGGTTGCAAGGAAAATCCAGAATCTCGAATCCCTGCGAATGATACTTCTTGTAGGTGGCTTCTAATTCATCATAGGTGGGCGTAAAGCCGCACTTTGTGGCAGTGTTGACAATCAGAAGAACTTCGTTAGAAAACTCCTTCAACGAAATTTCCTTTCCTTTTCTGTCCTTTACGGTGAAATCATAAACTGTTTTCATCTCTATTTCTTTTTCTTCAATTATAAAATAAATCCCCGGGACGTTCCGGATTGCTGCAAAAGTAGCGAGATGTTCACAATTAATAATGCTTATATCAGGACTTTCCCTATTTCTATTATAGCAACCATTATTTTGCCTCGAGGCTGAATATGGCTACTTTTGCCAAAAACAAAATAACAATGATTATTATGAAAAAATTAGCAACCCTATTAATGACAAGCGCGCTGATAATTTTACCGCTAATGTTCAGCTCATGCGACGGCGAAAACGCCCCCTGGAGAAAAGCTTTTGTAAAATACCAACTTGCACGTAACGAATATTTCAAGCAGTTCGGTGCTTTCGGAACCGATGAGGTGTCGACAAGAAACTGGTTCTTCGCGAACTTCAGAGATGCCAACGAGGCCGACTATCAGGAATTCGCCCAGAGAATCGTAAAAGATATTCTAAACATCGACAAAGTGCTCGATGCTTATTTCGATAACAATAGCGGGTTCGGAACTTTCGGAACCGACCAGGCCGAAGCCCGGCAATGGTTCTTTAAGAATTACGATTATGCGATAGAAAATGATTTTGTTTATTTCTGGCAGGAAGCGTTGAAAGATATTCAGCGGTCGAAAACCCGGATGGCGGCCATACTCTCGGGGGCAGCATGGCGAGGCAATATCAAGATGAACTTCAAGAATAATCCGAACGACCAATACTCGCAAACAGCAGCCGACGAAGAGCTCGATTTCGACCTGGCACAAACTGGAGGAACCTACGGACGAGGAGAGGAAAAGAGAACCAATATGTCCGACGGAAGTGCCGACAATCAAAATAGATTCAATTGGGAAATAGACAACCGCGGAAACATTATCTTTGATTTCGACGATGCCCAGCTCGGACAAGGTAAAGGTGTTGAAATGGTGATTTTCTATAAAGACCTGATTGTTTTAGAGGATAAGAACTTCAAAGGTCGAATGACAAGTAACACACAGAATCTTTATGAATACGATGATTTCGAGCTCGTTCGTTCGAGCTACATCAAACCAGCCGATGGCGTAAGTCGCAGTATATCATCTGCCGCTAGTCGAATTTTCAGTGGAAAGAACACTAAGCTGCATAAACTTCCCGAAATGAGAATCCTTCATAACTTCTCATCTCCCCGAAGATAGAATCTCAAATCATATTTTTAATTAGTAAGGCTGGCAACAATAATCCTTTGTTGCCAGCCTTTTTTTCTCGTTTCCTGAAATCGCTTTCAAGACCGCTATAAAATGTATTGCACCTACAGGCATAGAAAGGTTGATACAAGATTGAAGAACTCCGTCGACTTCCGTTACTACCATTTCTCCGATGCCGAGCCAGCATTATTATTCACATCTACATTACTTTTGCATGCAATTTAAACTTCAACATAACAATGAATCAAACACAACTAAGTCCTTTTCGCAGAACCATCGTAGGCATACAGTTTCTCTTCGTTGCCTTCGGTTCAACCGTTCTAGTTCCGCTGCTCGTGGGGCTCGACCCTGCAACAGCGTTATTCACGGCCGGAATAGGAACCTTCATCTTTCATCTAGTCACGAAAGGAAAGGTTCCTATTTTTTTAGGCTCATCGTTCGCATTCATCGCACCAATCATCGCAGCCTCTAAACAGTGGGGAATGCCCGGTACGCTAGCCGGGATAATCGGTGTGGCAGTAGTATATTTTCTCATGTCGGCACTCATCAAATGGCAAGGACGCAAACTGCTCAACAAGCTATTCCCGCCGGTAGTTATTGGTCCGGTGATTATTCTCATCGGTCTATCACTCTCTACTGCGGCCGTCGACATGGCCAAAACAAACTGGCTATTAGCCTTCATCTCCCTAATTGTCGCTATCATCGTGCTGTCGCTTGGGCGTGGACTAATCAAGCTCGTTCCTGTTGTTTGCGGAATAGTAGCGGGATATATCGTGGCTATATGCATGGGATTAGTCGACTTTGAGCCCGTGGCTGCCGCACCATGGATTGCGTTGCCTAAGGCATTGGCCGAATTTCATTTGCCGCAATTTGCTTGGGAGCCGTTTTTCTATATGATTCCAGTTGCAATAGCACCGGTTATTGAGCACATCGGAGATGTTTACGTAGTTAGTGCAGTGGCCGAAAAAGATTTCGTGAAAGACCCCGGCTTACATCGTACCATGTTGGGCGATGGATTAGCTTGTCTAGCTGCCAGCTTATTCGGTGGCCCTCCTGTAACCACCTATAGCGAAGTAACCGGAGCGATGAGCATAACGAAAGTGACTCATCCGCAGGTTATCAGAATTTCGGCTCTGACGGCTGTGATATTCTCCGTTATTGGAAAGCTTAGCGCATTATTGCAGAGCATCCCGTCGGCCGTACTGGGCGGAATAATGCTATTGCTTTTCGGAACGATTGCCTCTGTTGGCATACAAAACTTGGTGCAACACAAGGTTAATCTCAACATAACTCGCAACACCATCATAATTTCCGTTACCCTTACGATGGGCATCGGAGGCGCCATTCTGAGTTGGGGCAGTTTCGCGATAAGCGGAATCGGCTTGTCAGCAGTTGTCGGCGTAATTCTAAATCTCATACTCCCGAACAAACATACTGAGGAATAAATAAAACTCGAGTTAATGTAAAGGGCGCTTCCTCGTATCGGAGGAAACGCCCTTTTAGTTTGAGAGTCTTTTATACGAAGGCTAGAAGAAATAGGCTACACCTATCTGCCAAGAGTTGTTACGGCTGTCTTTATGTAAGATTTTACTTGCCTCTTCAAAGGTTACGTCGGCTGATTTACCGAGTACGATATTGTAGTTCGCCGTTATTTGCAAATGCTCGACAAGAGTTACGCCGGCGCCTATGTTAACGCTGAAACTACTTTTATTGAGCGAGTAGCTCCGCTTGTCTTTCCATTTGAAATCCTTGTCCCCAACGTTGATTCCCCACTGCGGACCAGCATATAGGAGTACATTTAGCGAACTGCCCAACCCAATGGAATAGCGAGCGTTGATTGGAATAGCAATCTTGTCTTGCTTGATATCCTTACTTTCTCCTTCGGTTGTTACTTTAGCTGCGCGATGGTCGTAAAGTATGGAACCATCTACTCCAAGACCAACGATTGGCAAGGTTAGTTTTACTGTCGGACCGAAGAACCATCCGATTTGATTAGACTTTTTGAACACATCGGTATCTAATTTCATGTCGGTAACATTAAGTCCGGCTTTCACTCCGAAGTGAAGATTCTGTTGCGCTGTAGCTGTGTTTGGAATCATCATAGCCGATGCTAGGAGCGCGATTAATAAAAACTTTTTTTTCATGTTTAAATCGATTTGTGACACCGCCTCCGATTGTTCTTTAAAGAGGCGATATCGTGGTTAAACTTTAAATTATCTATTAACTCTCATATCTTGTATTAATGGCGTTGGCGTCTAACACTTATACGTGCCGAGGAACTGCTTGCCGATGTTGCTGAATTTCGCGAGCGTTTCGGAGCTCTTACTGTTGTTTCCGAGGATTCAGTTTGTCGTACACGTCGGTTGCGTTGCCGCGGCGTTTGAGCATTTGCTTTTTGGGCGCTGTCGACGTTGTTTGCAGTGTCGGGACGAGCTTCGTTTCCAAAGATATTTTTCTCGAATTCAATGAGTTCGTTTTCTATTCTTTTTTGCTCAGCTGCCATTGCAGAATCGGTTGGACAATATTGTGCAAGTGTTCGGCCAAGCATGTTAGTTGTCTTATAGATCTTACCTTTATATTGATTCATGGTAAAATAGTCGTCACCACTCATTGTTGCTGCATTGTTGAGGTTGCTTGTCATGATGACTTGCTTGGCGAGAAATGGCGCAAGGTCGTCATATTTCACCCAGAAGAGAGGATATTTCACTTCGCCGTCGCCGAAGTCATCGCTTCTGTACATGATTGGACAAAGAGCTATTACTTTCCGATGAAAAGTCGCTGTACCTTGATCGTAGTAGGCACTTTCCTTCAAATAATAACCCTTCACTTCAGCCGATGGTATGTCGCTTTTGTCGAGGCGAATTCCTTTTCCTGTTCGTTCGTAGTAGATGTGATAATTGTCAAGGAAGTCAAGCATCTTCACTTTTGCCGAATCATCAAACACTTCATTGCCGTCCATTCGATATTGATAAGCTGAAATTCCTCCACGTAGCGGACCGTTCATAACCAGCGTAAAGATGTAGGTAAAGAGATTCATCTGTGAACCTATGGGCTCAACTGGATAATAGAGTCCGGCATTGGCATCGTCAGTGAGTTTGAGTTCACGATATATGTCGCGTCGCCAAACCACGTCTTCACGCATCGGAGCTACGGTGGGGAATGAAATTTGGGCTCGCGTTGAAATAGTGTTGTTAGGAGATTGCCGCTGGGGTTGATTTCGTCGTTGCGCAGGCTGCGCTGAAATGGTAACGGCTACGAGGCCAAGGAATAATATGAATAAGTAACGTTTCATGTTCGGAATATTTGTTTTGGGCTGATACTTCATGTCATTGCACAATTACCTCCATGTTACGCCCGTTGAGAGTTCGGGTTGTTCCGTCTGGACCATGTACAACCACATTTGTTATATAGAATCGTTTGTTTCTACTTAAATGGCGAAATTGTTCCTTTTGTTGCGCCGAGAAATTGGAGCCGTTACTTGCCATCGGTACAGCATTACCCATGTTATCAAAGAATACGGCGCGGAAGCTCGTCACAGTAAAAGGAATGTCTAGCAAACCATCGTCGATAGCTGCATGTATTCCCGGGGCTGACATAAGAGCACCTTTAGAGAGTGCACCACTCTTAAATCTGTCGCCTCCCATAGCGATGTATGGCGATGGGTCTGGTAGTTTCCTTACACGGAATTTATATTCGCCCACTTTACGTCCCTTGGCCGACACCGCTATCGTAACAGGCTGTCCCACTGCCGATGGTCGAGCAATAAAATGCCCACCTCCGCGCGAAACTAGCGAGCCTCCCGACATCGTTGCCTGAACATCGCCTTGTGAAGTGTTGGGAATACTAATAGTTATCGGATTATCAAAACCAGCATAAAGAACATTCATCAAGTCGGCTGCAATAGTTGCCATACCATCGAATGGAGGCTTTTTCTGCATTCCATCGGGACTGATGTAGTGTTTCGGTTGTGGACCGCCGGTTACCCAATAGTCTTGCGAAAAATTACGTCTCAAAACATTGCCCGATAAATCTTTTATCAAGATATATCCATTCAACGTATGCTTTCCTGGCGTACCAGCTTTGATGGTTATTTTGTTGCCTCGTATAAGCTGCCCGTTCACATAAACTTGAGGTTGTTGTGTTGAATCAACAGCTCCTATGAACATTTGCGCTGTCATTATTTCACCGGGATAAAGTCGAGTTTGACTCGGAACGACGAATGCCTGCAACTTGTTTACACGGATGTCTTTCAAACCAACGTTAGCCACCAGTGAGTGAAGCACCTCACCCTCGGCATATCGCACATCGCTCTGTAGTTTCGAAAGCAAAGTCACAGCAGCAGCGGTAGGCATGTCTTCAAACATATATTCTTGCCAATTCTTTCCCATGGAACTATTAGGGACTTCGGTGGACAGATTGCTTGCAATTATACTGCGCTGTACAGGGTCGCTAACAAATTTCAAAATCCTAACACGATAGCGATTTATTGCTTTGTAGAGTTTACCTCCTTCACCTGTACCAGGACTTAACATGACATAACTGGCTGCCTCGAGATCGTCCTTATTCTTGATATTGAAGGGATCGCCTTTAGTACCATCTGACTCTTTCACTATGCGAAGTTTTAGGTCTTGTGCATAATTATAGAGAGAATCACTCATTTGACGCACCGTTGATGCCATTATGAACCACTCCTTCACCTTCTGTGGATTCTTCTGCATCATTTTTTCGAGTTCGTCGAATATAGCTTCGTTCTCTTTAGATGAGTTTCTTGTCGTTCGATTAAGACTCTCCTCAACAATAGAGAAACCATTGAGCACCTCAGTAGAAATATTCAATGCCAACATAGCCATTAGAACGACATACATAAGATTGATCATCTTCTGGCGAGGGGAAATCTTTCTCTTTATGATCGCCATATCTTCTATTATTCTATATTTGGCTGTTGTGGAGCTACTGGAGCCGTGGCACGCATGTTTACTGTCATGGCTTCAATCATACGTGCATAAATCTTGTTGAGTTGCTCAATCTGTCCGGCCATCTTACGGGTCTGCTCGTTTATCTGGTCAATAGTTCCAATTTGCTGACTTGCTCCTTTTAGCTGCATCTCATAAACCTTGACTATACCAGTGAGAGTACGATTCAGATTCTCCATTTCTTCACTGTCGCGAGCCAAACGTTGACTTTGATCGTTCACTTTGCCAAGCATTTCTGTGAGATTTTTCAGTGCGTCAACATAATTGGTTTGAGCTTCGACTATTTCGGGAGTTTGCTGCTTTGCGTCAATTATAACTTTACTCTGTTGATCAACAACAGCGGCTGCTATTTCATCGGCCGAAAGCATTATTTGAGTGGGCACTTGCCGAGCTCTATTTTCTTTTTCAAAAGCAACCTCATTCTTTTCCACAACTGTTCGAACTTGTTTAGCAGGTCTCTTAATAACTGGAGAAGAATCTCTCTCAATATTTACGTGCGTCGGTATTTCCTTTCCATCATCGGTTTTATCGAACGGACGATCGAAAGCCGAAAGGAAGAACACAATCACCTCAGTACCCATACCGAAATAAAGCATGATATTAGCACCCGGCAGATGAGTAAGCTTGAACAAAGCACCTAAGATTACAACCGATGCCCCCCAGCTGTAGCCATAGGTAAGAAATGTTTGTCCGGGTACACTGTCCATCCATTTTTGTAGACGGTAGATGAAGTTTATTTTACTATACTGTGTCATTATCTATTTCCTCTTTTTACTACTCTTCTTCATTTCTTTTGCAGCTTCGCTCGACGAGCTCGCCAAACTACGCACACAACGGAATCCAATATAGCTTCGCGGTTGATTCTGATATTCCCAAGTTCGCCAAGCGCTACGGATGTAGTTCTCTGGATCTTTCCAACTTCCTCCGCGTATACTTTTTTTCTTGAGTCTATAGGGGTCTTCCTTAGCTGCTTTATATTCTAATTGCGGATTAAGATCGTTCATTGCATCAACTCCGGCTTCGGTATAAATTGTACTTGTCCATTCGGCTACATTACCAGCCATATCGAAAAGTCCGTTTGAATTTGCACCATAAATTGCAACTTTACTTGTTATCAGATTACCGTCTTTTGTATAATTTCCACGTGCCGGCTTGAAGTTGGCATAGAAGCAACCATTGCCGTTCTTCACGTTTTCATTCTCCCAAGGGAATTCGTCTTGATTTCTGCCGCGAGCAGCATATTCCCATTCTGCTTCGGTAGGCAAACGGTAGCGTTGAACAAAACGCGCTTCCCGCCCCAATCCTTTCAATAAATAATCGGTACGCCATGCACAAAAAGCATTAGCCTGTTCCCATGTCACACCTACTACAGGATGATTATTATAAGTTGAATTGCTGAAATAATTTCGAAGATATATTTCATTGTCCGAATTGCGGAAGTCATTCACCCAACAGGTAGTATCAGGATAAACATTTACTATATAGGTGTTCAAAAAATCCCATGGACCAGATAGCGGACGATTTATAGTTTCGTTGTGAATGTTTCCTTCGTCGTCAATATATGCGGTATCCTTAGAAATCATTACAACCTCGTTCGGATTCACAGCTATGTCTGTGTTGAGATTACGCTCACTTGGATTCAAACGATTCCTTCGCAGAGCGGCCGTTGTGTAATCATAAATTTCATAGCGATAATTCAGTTGCTTTGCATCAAGACTGCGCTCACCCGTAACCGGATTGGTTACATAAAGACTTTCTATTGCGCGCTGTTCATCCTCATTGGGTTTGCGAGGCAGACGTTTGTTCCAATTGAGATGCGGAGTTATCGGATCACCGTTTTTATTTTCGGTAATCATATATGATTCATCTCCACCGTATGAAGGATCGGCCAATCGAGTACGGAGTATTGAATCGCGTACCCATTCAATAAATTGTTTGTATTCAGAGTTCGTCACTTCTGTTTCATCCATCCAGAAACCGTCTACCGATATGTCTTTTACTGGAGTTCGTTTACCCCAGAGACTGTCTTGTTTCTCTATTCCCATCTTCAGCCATCCTCGCTTAACCAGCGTCATACCGTAAGGAGTTGGCTCACGGAAAGAATGACCTCCGCCAACACCAGTCACTTCGCCGCCGTGACCAGACACAGAGGCCTTGCCGCTAAAGCAACTGCTCAAAGCAACTACCATGAGGGAATAGAAAGCGAGGGTGACGATTATTTTTCTAATATTCATATTTCTATGTTTCTATAAAAATCTAACACTCTTGTGCAGGTTCCGACCTTTCTTTTGCAAGTTTATGTCGGTTTGATAGATGATGAGCAAGCCGTGACTTCCGTTTCCTATTCCGACATTACGGGTATACATCTCATAACTGTAGCCTATGTTTATACCATGGAATCGACCTCCCAAATAGGCCGTAACCGAATTTGTCGGACTGTATCCAAGTCCGGCGTAAAGTATTCGATTCTCGTTCGTGTATACAACTCGAAACGTTAGGTCTGTGCGATAGCCGTTGCCATCATATTTTGCCAAAATCGAAGTCGGTATGCTCACAAACGGACTATTAAATTTTATATTGTATCCACCAGTCAAATAATATGTTGATTTCACTTCCAACTCATTTTTCTCACCGAGTTCAACAGTTGGTACATTGATGTGTTGAACCGACGCGCCCGCATACCATTCCCGTCCACTATAGTATGCTCCTAAACCAATGTCGAGCGCGTTACCATTCACATTGGTTGTTGGGAATGCCCGATCGCCTGAATCACCTAAATCTAGTTTTGTCCCGTCAAAATTTTCAAGCAGCATACCCAATTGAATGCCTGCCGATATGGTGCCTCCGAAAAGATTATATCGGAATGCGTATTGTGCACTGATTCTTTGATGGGTAGACAAACCAAGCTTATCATTTTGGATGGATAAGCCCGCGCCATGATAATGCTTAATAGAATATAGCGGTATGTCAGCGCCCACGTAAAATGTATTCGGATTATGTTCGTAACCTGCAAAATCAAGCGAATAGGCCCCGACAACATTGAACTTCGTGTCCTTACCAACGGCCGCTGGATTGAAACTCGGTTGCATCGCCCAGTAGTGGCTGAACGATGCGCCGTATTGCGCGCGAAGAGGCATAACAGCCAGGATAGCGAACAATGTGAGGGAAGATATTCGATTAAACACGCAGCAATAACGAATTGTTCATGGATTATATTGCACAGCGTTGATTATAAAATTTATTTACGCCGATTTCATTTGCCGATGCAGAAAGAAGAGAATATATTTTTCAACGTTTCGTCGCTAGTTATTTGCGAGCCGGTGATTTCGCCAAGCGTGTAGAGCACATCTTTGAGTTCTTCGGCAACGAGGTCGGCGCTCAAATGCGATTCGATGGCCGAGCGAACTCGCTCCAAAGCGTAGTGCGAGCGTATAAGAGCGTCGTAATGTCGGGCATTCGTTACGATGATGGTGTTTTCGGTGATGGAATCTACGCCAGCTGCTTCGTAGAGAGTTTTCTCCAAGTTATCTATACCTAGACCGTGTTTGGCTGATATTTTGAGCATGTGCGAAAAGCGTGATTCGTCAATCAAGTCGATTTTGTTTAGAACGGTTAACAGCGTTCGTTCGCCGACAAGTGATTTCATGTTGCTAATTTCTTCAACTGTTGGCTCATCGTCTACTAACCAAATAATTATGCTTGCTTCAGAAATTTTTCTGTGTGTTCGTTCTATACCTATTTTCTCAATTTTATCGGTTGTGTTTCGAAATCCTGCAGTATCGATGAAGCGAAAATTGATACCTTTAATGTCAACTACATCTTCGATTGAATCTCGCGTTGTACCTTCGACTTCTGATACGATTGCACGTTCTTCGTGTAGAAGTTTATTGAGAAGAGTAGATTTTCCAACGTTCGTTCCTCCCACAATCGCAACTGGAATTCCTTCTTTTATTGCTCTGCCCATCTTGAAAGAGTCGGTTAACTTTACAACCTTTCTATCTATTTCGTTTGCAAGCTTGAGCATTGTATTCCGATCGGCAAATTCGATGTCTTCATGGTCTGAAAAGTCCAGCTCCAGTTCGAGTAGCGTTGTTATGTTCAAAAGTTTTTCGCGTAAACTAAACAGTTCGTTGCTAAAATGCCCTTTTAATGCGGAGATTGCCATTTTATGGCTTGCTTTATTCGACGATGCAATCAGATCGGCAACGGCCTCGGCTTGTGATAAATCCATTTTTCCAGACAGGAAAGCACGTTCGGTGAACTCACCGGGACGTGCACCACGACAACCCACTGCGATGAGGCGGTTAACAATTTGTTGCATGATGTAACTCGAACCGTGACACGACACTTCTACACTATTTTCGCCAGTGTACGAATATGGAGCACGCCAAACAGATGTAACAACTTCGTCGATTGCTATTCCATCGTTGTCTAGAATTTCGCAATGATGTAAAGTACCACCTTTAGCTTGGATAATATCTTTTGAGAGCGTACTGTTCACGATTTCGATTGCCTCAGGTCCAGAGACTCTTACTATGCCAATTGCTCCTCCCGATTGGGTTGCTGGAGCGCAGATTGTATCATTTTCAAGCATTATTATTTTTCGAAAGGTCGACTATATACGTTCCAGAACTCGCTCAATTAGCTGCTCGATTGTGTTGCGATAATTTGAGTTAGCTTCACCTACAAGCCTATTAGCAATAACCATGCAGCATGTAAGCGAACGGTGGCCCATAAGTGACGAAAGGCCTGCTACTGCCGACGATTCCATTTCGAAATTTGTTATGCGCATACCTTTGAATTCAAAGTTTTCAATTCGTTCGTTCAAATCAGGAATAGCAAGTGGAATGCGCAAGCGTCTTCCCTGTGGTCCAAAGAATCCGCCACATGAGATAGTGACTCCTCGCACCATGTCATCGCCCGCAATTTTTTGTAGTAGCTCTTCATCGGAATTGACAACATATGGATTTCCAAGAGCCAACGTCCAATTGGTTTGTTTTTTGAACTCTTGTTCGAATTCAATGTCACATATCTCGTTTCGTCCTTTATAAAAATTTAGCAAGCCATCGAAACCTATGCTTTTCACAGAAGCAATAAATGTTCCTATGGGAGTATAGGGTTGTAAGCCTCCGCAAGTTCCGATTCTAACGAGTGTTAGTTGTGTTTTCATCTCGCGCTCTTGTCGCGAATCGAGATCGATATTGGATAAGGCATCCAGTTCATTTAGTACGATGTCAATGTTGTCACAACCAATTCCTGTACTTTGCACAGTTAGTCTCTTACCTCGATACCCCCCTGTTACAGTTTTAAACTCTCGATTCTCGACCTCGCACTCGATTGTATCAAAATTTTTAGCTATCAAACTAACGCGTCCCGGATCGCCAACAAGTATCACGCGGTCAGCCAACTGTTCTGGTTTTAAATGTAAATGAAACACGCTTCCATCAGGGTTGAGAATAAGTTCCGATGGTGCAAAGATTCTTTTCTCCATATTGTTTGTTTCTTGGTTATTAATTATGAACAAAGATAATCAAATTCCTCTGTCCTATTCATCATACTCAATCCTTTAATGTAACTTTTTGTTAGTAACAATTATTTATTCATCATTGAGTATATGTATTTCTATACGGGAGTAACTTTTTCCAGCTTCAAAACTATTGGTTTAATCTTCTTATGATTCACGGCGAATCGTATGATAACCGTATCAAGCGCTTTGTCACATGCGTCATCGAGTATCAAGAGTTCTCCAATTCATACACGTTTCATACGCTCTTAGGTAAAAAATTGTATTATTAGATAGTAGATATCCTTGTGGGGCAACATTTTTCCGAACACATCAAATTATCAGATGAAAAAAACACAGAGAAAACAAAATTTCTCTGCATCGCGTTGGGACTAATATAAATAGGTATATGTGAGAACTCACGGCTGGAAAGGAATATTAATCAATTCATTTCGTTAAAACTTAGCATTTCTTCTTGATTTATAACAAGAGAAGGATATGACTAAGAGTTGAAATTATAAAAATTCGTCGTCGAACTTTTGTATATCCCAACGACGAATTTGTTTTTGATGCTTTTTCTTTCTGAGCCAGGCTTGTTTGTGAGCTTCGTAGTCATCACGTTTACGCTCAATGAAATTGTCAGCCATTGAATTTGCTGTAAACAACCGACAGTTTTATAGCATCGGAATTGGCCGCTCCACCGAAGAGTTTCACGCTCGACAGTTCCATAAGGTTTGAAATCTTTATTATCCTTGTCAAAGTTTTACTGCCATATTGGGAACTAGTTGTTTGAACGTCCACTGGAACCAAAATGACTTTAGCCCAATTCGAAGATGCGTTTTGCTTTGTACGATGGAAATATTTTATAAGCGCTGCTAGGTTGTTGAATGTATAGCTATTTGTTGCAGAGCTATAGGTGGCAGTAAAAGATGTTTGATAATCGATCACCTTATTTCGTGCAAAAAACGACGATAGACTGTCGGCCGGCAGAATCAGAATATCTTTTGGAAATGGCATCTGGAAGTGCGAAAAGCTAGTATTGTTGACTCGCTTCAAGTCGAGTTTCACGGAATTGAGAGTGTCTTTTTCGTGCCCTTTCATTATGCTGTCCACTGGGAGAGTTAGTTCGGTGAATAGTCCGGCTGGTGTTTTTAAGAATGTATAACCGGGGGTTTGTGCCATTTGTTCGAGCTGACCTCTGTCTTGCGAGAAATTGGTTATTTGCAGAACTTCTTCCGTACTGTTAAAGTTAGTGCTTGCTGCTCTAATCTTGTTGTTTACTCGGAGATTGAAATAAATATTGAGCTGAACAGCTTCTACGTGAGCCATTGAACCAATTCCATAGGTTGTTTTGAAATAGAATCCGGGACAAACTTCGTGAAGGAATCGATAGGAGTTACGGAATGCAGTAGAGTCTTGTAGATATTTCCGCATTAGATAAGTTCCATAGTTGTTATATGTCTGCCCATTCTTGTCGGTGTATTGCTTGTTAAGCTTGATATCGATGTTCTTCACGTAGGTAGAATCTTTTCGCACTGATTCCGGTTCGGTGAAGTTAATGAGGGTGTAGGTTCGTTTTTCGGCTATTCCCCCCATACGGATGTAGCCTAGTGCCTGTGGGTCTAGGTTGGAATAGTAGATTTGTCCTTCTTCAACGGGATGATTGAGTTCATAAGCGGTGAGTTTCATTTGACTTGTCGAGTCACCGTTGTAGGAGGCGTAGAATAACTTTATATCGCACGAGTCGGCGATAATTTCATTGTTTTGATCACGGCTCATGATACTGTCGAGAGTTGGCAAGCCATAGTTGTTAAGCACATGTAATTGCGCCATGAAATTACCGGTGATTGTTGCGCCCGTTTCTGGGTCTTTCATCCGGCCAAGATATCCCGTCCCTGTTCGTGCTATAACCGAATCGGCCAGGATACTCCTTGATATGACATTGAATGTATCGGCCATTACTTTTAGGTTATCTGTTTGGCCAATCAGCGAAGAGCCGATTGAATCTGTTGTGTCGTCGCACGAAATGAAAGAAATACTAATCAAAGCGGCGACTAAAGCTGTTGTCTTTGCTTTCATCCAAGTAGATTATTATAGAATTCAGTGTATTTTGTTTTTATCTCTTCGTGGTCTTTAGGCTGCTGCAGAATTTTTTTATGTTTGCTTTCGGCATATTCCATCAATTCGGACGGGATGTCTGCTCCGGCTTTTATTATTCCGTCGGAATTGTCGATTGCTAGTTTCTCCAATTCCATATAGTTGAAATCGTCGCCGTATTCAGCTAGCTTGTTGGCCTTCGCCCCTCTGAACTCCATACATTTCTTAAAATTAGGATTCAGATTGTCTTTCGGTAGATCCGAAAATAGCGATGTTATGATTTTTGCATTAGCAAACTGTGGCTCGTCTTTGTAGGCATTCTTAATATAGAAAGGAATAACAGAGGTCATCCATCCCTGACAGTGAATTATGTCGGGCATCCAACGTAGTTTCTTAACAGTTTCCAAAACGCCTCGTGCGAAGAATACAGCACGTTCATCATTGTCAACATAATCGTGTCCAAGCTTATCTTTAGTCATCGATGAACGTTTTTGAAAATAGTCTTCATTATCGATGAAATAAACCTGGATGCGTGTTTGCGGAATACTCGCAACTTTGATTATCAACGGATGATCTGTATTACCTATTATAAGGTTCATTCCCGAAAGTCTGATGACTTCGTGTAACTGTCCACGTCGTTCATTAATCGTTCCCCACTTTGGCATGAAAGTGCGGATTTCAAATCCTGCTTCTTGCATGATATTTGGCATGTTACAGCCGAATAAAGACATTTCTGACTCCGGAACGTAAGGTGTAATTTCTTGATTGATAAATAAAACTTTCTTTCCCATTCTCTTTGACTTATTATTGTTCGCAAAGGTATCTAAAAAAGTTCAGAATTGTGAAACGCCTTATTTTCAGCCTTGTCAGGGTAGCTATATTTTCAGAAGCAGGCTGAATCATTTAGATAATTTTGTTGTTCCTTTGCAAATGAAAAATGTGAGTATTGATGAAAATATTCGAGAGTATTTCAGATCTACAAAACGAGCTTTTTATCATTAGAAAAGAAAGAAAAACAGTGGGCTTAGTACCAACCATGGGAGCACTGCATGAAGGACACGCATCACTTGTTCAAAGGAGTACGAAAGAAAACGACGTGACAGTTGTTTCTATATTTCTGAATCCAACACAATTCAATGATAAGGATGACTTGAAACGGTATCCGCGCACAATGGATGACGATTGCAAACTGCTTAAAGAATGTAAAGTAGATTATGTTTTTGCGCCTTCTGAAAAAGAAATATATCCTGTGCCCGACACCCGTCGCTTTGAGTTTCCTCCTCAATCAACCGTTATGGAAGGTGCTAAACGACCCGGGCATTTCAACGGGGTTTGCCAAATAGTTAGTCGATTATTTTACATCATTAAGCCTGACAAAGCTTATTTCGGTGAAAAAGATTGGCAACAAATTGCCGTAATTAAACGCCTTGTGCCCTACATCGGCTCAACTACGCAGATTGTTGAATGCCCAATTATACGCGACGCCGACGGATTGGCAAAAAGCTCTCGTAACACTCTGCTTAGTGCCGACGAGCGCCTCATTACCCCTAAAATCTACCAGGTTCTAAGCGAAAGTTTGGCATACGCCCAAGATCACACCGTTGAGGAAGTTCGCAATTACGTTGAAAGCAGCATAAATTCGGAAGAAATGCTCAACGTGGAATATTTTGAAATTGTAGACGGCAATACACTCCTACCTGTCGACTCTTGGAACGACAGCCCTTACATTGTGGGCTGCATAACCGTTTATTGCGGCCGAACCCCAATCAGGCTGATAGACCACATCAAGTATAAAGGATAGAAACAAAATGATGATAGAAGTATTAAAGAGCAAGCTGCACCGCGTTGTAGTTACCGAAGCGAATCTCGACTATATGGGCAGCATAACCATAGACGAAGCCCTTTTAGAAGCGGCCGGAATGATTGCTGGCGAGAAAGTTCAGATAGTAGACAACAACAACGGCGAGCGTTTGGAGACCTATATAATAAAAGGTGAACGCAACTCGGGCTGTATATGTTTAAATGGTGCCGCTGCCCGAAAGGTTCAGGTGGGCGATATTTTAATAATTATAAGCTATGCCCTGATGGATTTTGAAGAGGCCAAACATTTCGAGCCGAAAGTTGTTTTCCCCAAATCGGGAAACAAACTATAACCCCACGCCGCCAAGAAGAAAAGGTTAACCCACACTAAAAGAAACTTTATGGGCAATCCCAATTATAGAGCACTTTCGAAAAGTCGCGACGTTTAAGATCTTCCCAATTAATGAAGAAATTACCGATTCCGACGTCTCCCCATAAAAGTATATCCTCGTCCTCGTCACTAATCGAATCGAGCTGCAACAAAACAGTATCGTAGTAATTATCGTTACGCGGGTCGCTCTGCGTGAAATAAGGATAACCCAGCACATTATTCAAACCATTTTCTCCCAGCACCCGCCTTATTTCGTCAAGTTCGTCGCCGAAATAATCATACGCATCGAGTTCGCCTTTATCTTCGTGGAATATGTCGAAAAGAATGGCGTTCACAATGGCGTCGAAATCGTCAGGAAAATCAGGCGTGATATAACATGTTTTCTTAACAAGTTTGATTAAACATTCCCGTTCCACAGGCACGGCTGAATATTCTTCAGCCCTTTTTATTCCCAGCTCCTCAACTTGTTCAGCCGTTACCGAATCGTCTATCTCGTCATGATAAACCACCCTAAAACCATCCTGAACATCGGGGTGTTCTAAGTCAAGCCCCATCATCAAATCATCTTCGTCGTTCGAGATAAAGAATTGCAATAATCCTTTCTTCGGCAACGGTGTCTCTACATTTTCCTTATCGAAGTTTATCTGTGCCAGCAACACCAGTTTTTGTCCTTTACTATTGGTTGGATATTCCATAGAAATCGGCCAATAGGGCAATCCTCCGATTTTCGAGTCGGTTATGAATGGTTTGCGTTTGCGTTTTGTTTCTAAGCTTATACGATAGGATTCACGGGCCGTACGACGCTCAATTTCAGCTATAATCTCTTTTGTTTTTTCACAGAGTCTCATTTTTTGAATATTTATCAATGTCTGGGCTTACTTATTATGTGTTTATGTGCTACAAAGTTAATTAGATGTTCATAATTAAACATATCCTATTGCATGGAGTCATATTATACGGCCCATTTCGATCCTAATCGTCATAGGAAATATACGCAAAACAAGAGGATAGATACTGGGGATATAAAAGGTACTATCGTTTTCGGCAAAAAGTACTATCGTTTTCATCAAAAAGTACTATCGTTTTCATCAAAAAGTACTATCGTTTTCATCAAAAAGTACTATCGTTTTTGGCAAAAGGTACTATCGTTTTTGATGAAAGGTATTATCGTTTTTGATGAAAGGATAAATCAGGGTGTTCAAGAGGAGATAAAAAAGGAAACATAGGTCTACTTTTCAATATCTAGTGACGTACCTTTGCCCACGTTAACGAAAGCGCTAATAATTAATAAAAACATGAACAGAACAAACAAAGTGTTGCTCATCTACACGGGCGGAACAATCGGAATGGGATGCGACCCCAGAACCGGAGCACTCGAACCGCTCGATTTCAATCATCTGGCCAAGAACGTTCCGGAGTTCGAGCAAATTCAACCTGACATTGACACCTTTCAGTTCGTGCCGGCCATTGATTCATCTGACATAACACCGGCAAGATGGGGCGAAATTGTAAAACTGATAACCGAACGATACTATAACTACGACGGATTCGTGATTCTGCACGGCACCGATACCATGGCTTATACAGCTTCGGCACTGTCGTTCATGTTTGAGAACCTGACCAAACCCATCATCCTCACCGGATCACAACTACCCATAGGACAACTTCGTACCGACGGAAAGGAAAATCTCATGACAAGCATCGAACTAGCTGCAGCCTATCATTCGGACGGTCGACCGATGGTACCAGAAGTGTGCGTCTACTTCAACGGTCATTTGTTGCGAGGCAACCGCTCTACGAAACAAAATGCCGAGGAATTCAATGCTTTCGACTCGTTTAACTATCCGCATCTATGTGAGGCAGGAGTCAACTTCACCTTTAAGGAGCACAACATCATGCAACCCGATTATAAGCGGCCAATGGTTCCGCACACAAAGCTCGACAGTAACGTAACAGTATTCTCGCTCTTCCCCGGTGTAGAGGAGCGAATAGCTCGCCACATCCTGGAAGCTCCCGGATTGCGAGGCATTGTCATGCGAACCTACGGAAGCGGCAATGCCCCACAATCGTCATGGCTAACCAGGCTACTCAAAGAAGCTTCCGAAAATGGAGCAGTCGTTGTGAATGTGAGCCAATGCATCAGCGGGAAAGTTGAAATGAACAGATATGGCGCGGGTTATCAACTCAAAGACTCCGGAATTGTAAGCGGTTACGACAGCACTGTCGAGGCTGCAGTAACCAAACTGATGTATCTCCAGGCACAGTTCAACGACCCAAACCTTATTCGTAAATATATGAACAGGTCAATTGCCGGAGAAATAACCATCGACGAATTCTGAAAATAATCTCTCTCTGAATCGTATAAGCCGGACATCGCTGAAAAGTTTTGTCCGGCTTGTTTTTGAATCGAGATTAATCTGCACACTACTTTTGGTTTTGATTTGAGCAGTTAAACAACTAATTTTGCACGTAAACTATTAATTTGCGCAATGAAAACAACGCCTAATTTTAATTCTTACATCAAGAAAAGCATTACTGAAAATTGGGATAGAGATGCCTTGACCGACTATCATGGAGCCACGTTGCAATATCGTGACGTGGCGCGGAAGATTGAAAAACTGCACATCCTTTTCGAACATAGTAACATCAAACAGGGAGATCGTATCGCTCTTTGCGGGCGTAACTCGTCGGCCTGGGGAGCAGCTTTCTTAGCCGTGCTCACCTATGGGGCAGTAGCTGTACCAATTCAAAACGAATTCACAACCGAGCAGGTCTACAACATCGTGAACCACTCGGAAGCCCGGCTACTTTTCGTGGGCGATGTTGTTTCGCCAACATTCGATGCCGAATGTATGCCGAACTTGGAGGGCATCGTTTACATTCCGGACTATTCGCTGGTTATGTCGCGCTCGGAAAATCTCACTTATGCACGCAATAATCTCAATGCCATTTTCGGAAAGAAATATCCTAAGTTCTTCCACTCCGAACACATAAACTATTATATCGATTCGCCCAACGACCTTGCACTCATCAATTACACGAGCGGAACCACGGGCTTTTCGAAAGGCGTGATGTTACCCTATCGTGCCCTGTGGGGAAACCTGGATTGGACATTCAGCGTATTCGGGCCGAACGTTCCGCGTGGATCTAATGTTGTAAGCATTCTGCCCATGGCCCATATGTATGGATTGATGTGCGAATTTTTATTCGAATTCTGTGCCGGTAATCATATTTTCTTCCTCACACGATTGCCCAGTCCGTCGTTCATATCCGAAGCCTGTGCCGAAATAAAACCGGCTGTCCTAATAGCCGTCCCAATGATTATTGAGAAAATCATACGCAAAAAAATTTTCCCTTCCATACAAAGCAAATCAATTGTTATGCTCATGAAGATGCCTGTGATTAGTCGGAAAATTAAAGAACACATTCGCGCGATAGTTATGGAAGCATTCGGTGGAAATGTGTATGAAGTGATGGTTGGTGGCGCACCTCTGAATCAAGAAATAGAGCGTTTCCTAACCGAGATTGGATTCCCGATTACTATGGGTTATGGAACAACCGAAACCGGTCCGATGATAACTTTCAGCGATTATAAAGATTTTGTGAGCGGTTCGTGTGGAACTGTTGTGCCTCACATGGAAGCAAAGGTATTAAGTCCCGACCCAAAGAATATTCCAGGCGAAATTGTGGCCCGTGGACTGAACGTTATGCAAGGCTATTTCAAGAATCCAGAAGCAACACAAGCCGTCATAGATAGTGGCGGATGGTTTCATACTGGCGATTTGGCAACTGTTGATGAAACGGGACACTTTTTCATCCGCGGTAGAATCAAAAACATGCTACTAGGGTCGAATGGCCAAAATGTTTATCCCGAGGAAATCGAGAACAAACTGGCTTCAATGACGATGGTGAGTGAGTGCATCATCATTCAAGACTGCGATAAGCTAGTTGGCCTAGTATATCCAGACATGGAGGAGGCATATGCCATGGGATTCACAACCGAAGATATAAACAAAATCATGGAACAGAATCGTCGAAAGTTAAATGAATCTTTACCAGCTTTCAGTAGATTGAAAGTAATTGAAGTATGTCACGAAGAATTCAAAAAGACTCCAAAGAAAAGTATTAAACGTTATCTCTATCAGCGCGCGGTTTAGAGCGCTTTTCAATCCAAGAAAAACAAATGAATATAGAAGAGCAGCTAAATATAATTGAGAACCAGGACGGGTTAAGCCATACGCTAGGAATGCAATTCATTTCGACCCCTGAACCCGATACACTAATTGCAAAAATGGCCGTGGACGACCGCAACAAACAACCGTTCGGATTTCTTGCGGGAGGTGCTTCGCTTGCCCTAGCCGAGAATCTGGCTGGAATTGGTTCAATGGGTGCCTGCCCGGGTAAGATGGCAATGGGAATAAACGTAAGTGGAAATCACGTGAAGGCTATGCCTTATGGCGGAACCGTCACAGCTTACGGAAAACTGGTTCACAAAGGACGAACACTACACGTGTGGCACATCGACGTGAAAAACGACGACGATGAACTTATCTCAACCGTACAGGTGACGAATTATGTTGTAGATGTACCTACAAAATGATATAAAATCTGATGACTTCGATTGTTCTTTACAAACTGCCTTCTGAAAAGATTTACCGAAAACTTGTGCACGACGAGAAGCCTCAACTCTTCTCAAACCTAAAGCAGCTTGACGGTAAAGAAGGATTCGTCATTGCACCTTTCATCGTGTCGAAAAGTTGCCCGATTATCCTTCTCCGAAATAATCAAGTTTGTATTCGAGAAATTGATAACTACAAATCGAACGATTCTAACTCTACATTTTCACCAAGTCTTTCTATAGGCAGAAAAGAATATAGTGCTGACTTCCGACGCTTTCACGCCGAACTACAAAGCGGAAATTTCGATAAGCTGGTTCTTTCGCGCTCCATAAATATTCCTATAAACAGCCAACTTTCTCTCGAAAATTTTTTCTTAGAGGCGTGTCGACTCTATCCACAGCTATTCGTGGCATGCTTCGACACTCCGGCAACGGGTGCATGGCTAATGGCTACACCCGAACTTCTACTAGGCAAGAGCAAGAATTTGTGCCACACAATGGCACTGGCCGGAACAATGGGTCACGATACAACTCAGTGGAGCAAAAAGAATATATTGGAACAGGAACATGTAGCAGAATACATTCGCAGCTGTCTGAAAGAACACGCAACCAACATCGATGAAAGTGGTCCCTACTCGGTTAAAGCAGGCCACTTGCAGCATCTGCAAACCGATTTTAACTTCACTCTGTCAAACAACAATCATCTCGGAACATTGCTCGATTCGCTACATCCTACGCCGGCAGTGTGTGGATTGCCTAAGAGTGAAGCCTTGAAGTTCATCGCAGCCAACGAGCACAATAATCGTGAATACTATAGTGGATTTGCTGGCCGACTTTCTGTAAACGGTGAAACTGATATATATGTATCGTTGCGATGCATGAAAATCTACTCGAATCATGCAACACTTTTTGCTGGTGGTGGACTTATTAACCAAAGCTCTGAAGAAAACGAATGGCGCGAAACCGAAGCTAAACTACAAACGATGGCCCGATTGATAGTAACACACAACTATGTATAGTAACAAAGAAAACGTAAATATCCTCACCTCACTCCTCATCGACTTCGGAATCAAAAAGGCAGTTGTTTGTCCCGGTTCGCGCAATTCACCGATTGTACACAACCTATGCTCGTGCGGCAGAATGAAGTGTTATCCTGTGACCGACGAGCGCTCGGCAGGATTCTTTGCCATCGGATTAGCTGAAGCTCTCAACATGCCGGTTGCGGTGTGCGTCACATCGGGGTCTGCACTACTCAATCTAGCTCCCGCCGTGGCAGAAGCTTATTATCGGAACATTCAACTGATTGTCGTTTCGGCCGACCGTCCACTACAGTGGATTAGCCAATCAGACGGACAAACCATCCGACAACAATCAGCACTCGAACCCAACATAAGAAAAAGTGTATCGTTGCCCGAACCGACCAATGCCGAAGAACGATGGTTCTGCAATCGGCTCATTAACGAAGCTCTAAACGAAACTAGACGGCACGGCGGTGGCCCAGTTCACATAAACGTCCCAATATCCGAACCACTTTTTGTCTATACCACGCCCTTTTTGCCCTGCGAGCGCACAATCATGATCCATGATTCAACCATCAACAGAACGGCTCTCGAAACGATTCTGGAAGAAGAAATAATAAAAGCCGACCGTCCCATGCTCGTACTCGGTCAACTTCCAAAGTATATGCTTGGGAATATCGAAACAATAGAAAAGGTTTGTCTCGTATTGCGCGAACGACCTGCCAACAACAGTTTACAGCCCCAACCAATCGACCAGATACTTTCTGCTGGTATAGATGAAAGTATGCAACCCGACATCATTATATATATAGGCGGAAACATCGTAAGCAAACAACTCAAAAGATTCCTACGAAATTGTAGTAACGTAAAGAGCATCTTGATAGACGACCGCGCCGAAATTCGCGACACATTTATGAATCTAAGTCATGTTGTCGAAGCCTCGCCCGACGAAGCTCTGGATACAATAGTCAGCATAGCCGGCAAGTTAAAGCCAGGAAAGTTCGTCAAGAGCTGGCATGACGCCATAAGACAAGCCTGCCAAACCATAATGCAACAACCGCTCGACTATTCGCACGAATGGGCTGTGCGCGAACTGTTCAAACAACTTCCTAGAAACGTCGAAACGGTTTGTGGAAACAGCACCGCCATTCGCCTAGCAAATAAATATTCCGACAGATATATCTTCGTTAATCGCGGAGTCAACGGTATTGAAGGTTCGCTCTCAACAGCTGTGGGACATTCGGTTGCCGTAAAACACACGCAGGTGTGCTGTATCATCGGTGACCTCAGTTTTTTCTACGATCAGAACGCCCTATGGAATCAAAACCTAGGCAACAATCTCCGTATAATTCTCCTCAACAATCACGGTGGCGGCATATTCCGTCAGCTATCAGGTTTAGAGCAATCGCCTTTCTGCGACAAATTCATCGCCGCAGCCCACGTAACATCGGCACGCGAAGTGTGTTGCGCGCATAAGCTCGAATATTTAGAGGCACACAACAAAACCGAATTCAACAATGCGCTCGAATCATTCTTCAACCGAAAAGAACGCTCGGCGCTCCTGGAAGTATTCATCGAAATAGAATAAACATAAATGAAAACAAGAACTTGGCAACCCATCGAAGGATTCAACTTTAAGGAAATCCTATTCGAAGAATTCAATCACATCGCGAAAATCACCATAAACAGGCCACGCTATCGAAACGCATTCACGCCTCTCACTGTGTGGGAAATGTCGCAGGCGTTGGCTCATTGCAACGAGGCCGCCAATATACGCGTAGTTATTCTCACCGGAGCCGGAGACAAGGCCTTTTGTTCGGGCGGCGACATGAATGTCAAAGGCCGAGGCGGATATGTGGGCGGCGACGGAGTACCTCGCCTAAACGTTCTCGAAGTACAAATGCAAATTCGCCGTCTGCCCAAGCCTGTTATTGCAATGGTAAACGGCTACGCAATCGGCGGCGGACACGTGTTGCATCTCATGTGCGACCTCACAATAGCATCGACCAATGCCATCTTCGGACAAACAGGTCCGCGTGTCGGCTCCTTCGACGCCGGTTTCGGCGCATCCTATCTTGCAAGAATCGTAGGTCAGAAAAAAGCACGCGAAATATGGTTCCTTTGCCGACAATATTCTGCTGAAGAAGCCGAGCAAATGGGACTTGTAAACCGAATTGTAGAACCCTCCACGCTCGAAAACGAATGTGTTGAATGGGCCGAACGAATGATGGAACACTCGCCACTAGCACTACGAATGATTAAAGCTGGACTTAATGCCGAACTTGACGGACAGGCCGGTATACAACAACTTGCCGGCGACGCCACGATGCTCTACTACACGCTCGACGAAGCCCAGGAAGGTGGCAAAGCTTTCTTGGAAAAACGTAAGCCCGATTTCGACAAATATCCCCATTTCGTTTAGCTCTGTTTCAGCCCCAAAGCAAACCCTCTTTGCAATGGGGCGTAGGAAGAGTCACGTCTAGTCCTAGGACAGAAAGCATCTGGTCCTACTTTAGATGAGGTCTAGTCCTAGGACAAGCAAGATGTAGGCCTACTAAAGATAAAAATCTGAACATACCAAAATAAAGATTGGGAACAATACCAAATCCCATTCTGAAACAACGTATTCAAAAACCTTGAATGAGCTGCCCGATATGTCGATGTCTCTTTATCCCGAGTTCACCTTATTTACTTACTTTTGCCAGACATAATCCGAAAGAACAGAGATGGATAATAAAAAAGCAACATTAGAACTCGGCACCAAACCCATAGGCAAATTGCTAGCACAATATGCCATGCCAGCTATTGTTGCAATGACCGCCGCCTCACTATATAATATTATCGACAGAATCTTCATCGGCAATATCGTAGGCCCCCTCGCCATCTCGGGATTAGCCATAACCTTCCCATTCATAAATCTAGCAACCGCCTTCGGAGCAGCCATCGGCGTGGGAGCATCTACAACAATAAGCGTGAAACTGGGACAGAAAGATTATCAATCGGCCGAACATATCCTGGGAAACACCATCACACTGAATATTATCATAGGCATCGCGTTCGGTGCGATATGCCTCCTATTTCTCGACCCAATTCTGCGCTTCTTCGGCGCCAGCGATGCAACGTTGCCCTATGCCCGGAGTTTCATGGAAATAATACTGGTCGGGAACGTTTTCTCGCACATGTATTTCGGTATGAACGCAGTACTGCGAGCTGCATCGAAGCCCTGGCACGCAATGACTGCCACCATTTTCACGGTGGTGATGAATATTCTGCTCGATATCGTTTTTATCTGGTGGCTCGGCTGGGGAATCCGCGGAGGAGCCGCCGCAACTGTTCTTTCACAAATCATGGCCCTGTGCTGGCAAATGAAACTTTTTGCCGACCAACGGCAGCTTCTACATCTGAAACGAGGAATCTATAAACTCAAGGCTCATTTAGTAAAGAACATTGTAGGCATCGGCGTTTCGCCATTCCTGATGAACGCTTGTGCGTGCGTGGTAATCATTTTCATCAATAACCAGCTGGTTAGCTATGGTGGCGATATGGCCGTGGGAGCATTCGGAATAGCAAATAGCATAGCAATGATTTTCATCCTGTTTGTTATCGGTTTGAACCAAGGCATGCAGCCCATAGCAAGCTACAACTACGGTGCACAGCAAACCAACCGTATGATGCGCGTAGTAAAATATTCCATCTTCGTCGCAACGTGCATAATGATTAGCGCATGGCTCATTTCACACCTCATTCCAGAAACTTGCGCAAGGCTTTTCACAAAAGATGCAAGACTGATTGAGCAATCAACCAAAGCTATGAAAATCTATATGATGGTTTATCCCATCATAGGCTACCAAATGGTTGTTACAAACTTTTTTCAATGCATCGGCAAAGTGCGAATAAGCATATTCCTCTCGTTGTCGCGCCAGCTGCTATTCCTCATTCCACTGCTTATCGTTCTACCCCGATTCTTCGAACTCAACGGCGTATGGGCATCTATTCCAACCAGCGATGTAATGGCTTCCACAGTGGCCGCGGTAATTATGGTCGTGTACATGCGTCAAATCAAGCAGGAAGAACCCATGTATAAAACCAATTCAAAAAAATAAACACTATTATGAACGACAAACTAATCCTGAACATCGGACGACAAATTGGAAGCGGCGGACACATCATTGCCAGTATGCTAGCCGAGGAGTTCGACTGTCGACTCTACGACCGAGAAATTCTCAATCTCGCAGCAAAAGAGAGCGGTTTCTCCGAAAAATTCTTCGAACAAAACGACGAACAAAAAGGATTCCTCAAAAACGTATTCCACATGCAGCTACCACTTATGTCCGCCAACAATTTTTATCAGAGCACCTTTTCACAGGAAAGCTTATATCAATTCCAGAGCGATGCCATCAGGCAAGCCGCCCGAGAAAATAAGCGTTGCGTGTTTGTGGGCAGAACAGCCGACTATGTACTGCGCGACGAGGAAGCAATAAATATCTTCATAACAGCCAATATGGAATTTCGCATCGATAACATTGCCAAACGGTTGGAATGCAACCGAGAAACGGCTCGTAAGTTCATAGTGAACAAAGAGAGCGAGCGCGCGAAATTCTATAACTACTACACGGGGAAAACCTGGGGAAACGCCGAAAACTACGACCTCTGCATTGACTCCAGTCAGTTAGGACTAGAGAAAACGAAAGAATTCATTACCGCTTTCGTGAGAATGAAAACAGAAAATCAAAAAACAAACATATCGACATGAAAACTTATTTAGTTACAGGAGCTGCCGGATTCATCGGCGCAAATTTCATCAAGTATCTACTTCACAAAAAGTATGTAAATGAGGACATCAAAGTTATTGTTCTCGATTCACTCACCTATGCCGGAAACCTGGGCACCATCAAAGATGATATCGACGACAAACGTTGCGTGTTCGTTAAAGGTGATATTCGCGACCGCGGACTGCTCGACAGACTGTTCGAAGACTACGGAATCGACTACGTTGTGAATTTCGCCGCCGAAAGTCATGTAGACCGCTCCATTGAAGACCCTCAACTTTTCCTTAGCGTGAATATTCTCGGAACGCAGAATATCCTTGACGCCGCCCGCCATGCATGGGTAAACGGAAAGGACGAAAAGGGTTATCCAACCTGGAAAGCCGGCAAACGCTATCATCAGGTGTCGACCGACGAAGTCTACGGTTCGCTCGACGGTCCCGACGGATTCTTCACAGAAGAAACTCCTCTCGCACCTCACAGTCCATATTCGGCCAGTAAAACCAGCGCCGACATGTTCGTGATGGCCTACCGCGACACCTATCACATGCCAGTGAGCATCACCCGCTGCTCGAACAATTACGGCCCATATCATTTCCCGGAGAAGCTCATCCCACTAATCATTAACAACATCCTCGAAGGTAAACAACTTCCGGTTTACGGCGAAGGACTCAACGTTCGCGATTGGCTATACGTGGAAGACCATTGCAAAGCCATCGATATGGTTGTGAGAGACGGTCGCGAAGGAGAAATATATAATGTGGGCGGCCACAACGAAATGAAAAATATCGACATCGTGAAGCTCACTATCAAAACCATTCACGACATGATGGAGGCTAACAAAGATCTACGCAAACTACTCAAAAAACAGGAGACCGATGCCAATGGAGACATTGACATCAGTTGGATAAACAACGACCTCATCACTCACGTAGCCGATCGTCTTGGTCACGACCAGCGTTACGCCATCGACCCGACAAAGATTAAGAATGAGCTGGGATGGTTCCCCGAAACGAAGTTTGCCGACGGAATCGTAAAAACGATCAAATGGAACCTCGACAATCAAAAATGGATAGAAGAGGTTACAAGCGGAGACTATCAGAAGTACTACGAAATGATGTACAGCAACCGATAAAACAACAATAGCGAGGCCCGAAAAAACAATTCTTCGGGCTTCTCTTTTTTCGGCACTATGAAAAAGATTCTACTATTAGGATCGGGCGAACTGGGCAAGGAATTCGTTATTGCCGCCAAGCGGGCAGGACTCTATGTCATTGCCTGCGACCATTATAATAACGCTCCTGCCATGCAGGTTTCCGACAAGCAAGAAGTGTTCAACATGCTAGATGGCGACAAGCTCGATTTCGTTATAAACAAGTACCAACCCGACATAATTGTCCCGGAAATAGAGGCCATACGAACCGAATACCTCTTCCATTACGAGGAACGAGGTATCCAGGTGGTCCCATCAGCGCGCGCAGTGAATTACACCATGAACCGCCGCGCTATTCGCGACCTTGCATCAAAAGAACTTGGCTTGCGTACTGCAAAATATTTCTACGCAAGAACATTCGATGAATTCGAACAAGCCGCGGAAGAGATAGGTTATCCATGCGTTGTGAAACCGCTGATGAGTTCGTCGGGCCACGGGCAAAGCTACGTACACAACCACGACGAACTGTCTGAAGCCTATAGAGAGGCAATGGAAGATAGTCGGGGCGACCTGAAAGAAGTAATAATCGAAGAGTTCATAGATTTCGAGAGTGAGTTCACTCTATTAACAGTCACTCAAAATAACGGTCATACGCTTTTCTGCCCACCCATAGGGCACATTCAGAAAGGCGGCGATTATCGTGAAAGTTGGCAACCATTCAGTATTGGCCGTGAAGCCCTCGAACAAGCTGAGCATATTGCCCGCGAAGTAACGACCGCCCTCACTGGTTGCGGACTGTGGGGTGTTGAGTTCTTCCTCACCAAGAAGAACGAGGTGATTTTCTCCGAACTGTCACCCCGTCCGCACGACACAGGCATGGTAACGCTCGCACACACAACCAATCTCAATGAGTTCGAGCTGCACCTACGTGCCATTCTCGGTTTGTCTATCCCCGAAATAACTCTCGAGCATAGCGGATGCTCAGCAGTTATTCTCTCGCCCAAAGAATCAAGAAAGCCTCTCGAATACAACCTCGACGACGCATGCAACATGGAACGCACACGACTGCGCATATTTGGGAAAACCACTGCGCATGTGGGTCGTCGCATGGGCATTGCACTATGCTACGATAGTCTTGACGCTGACATCCTCCAGCTTCGTGAAAAAACGAAGCGCGCGGCAGCAACAGTTCTAGGAACAAGTCCATACATGGACAAATGAACGAACAATAAAATGAGCAACATCAACGAATCAGGCAGGATAATCGACCTGCATAAAGAAATTGACCGTCGCGGAAACCTCACCGTTGTAGAACAGATGAAAGATATTCCTTTCAATATCTCGCGCGTCTACTGGGTTTATGACGTTCCCGGCGGGAAAAATCGCGGTGGACATGCACACAAGCACTGTCGAGAGCTTCTTGTTGCGGCTAGCGGCTCATTTAATGTTACGCTCGACAACGGTTACGAAAAACGAACCTTCTTCCTGAACCATCCATATCAAGGACTGCTCATAAACACAAACGTGTGGCGAACACTCGACGATTTTTCATCGGGAGCCCTTTGCCTGGTCATTGCCGAAGACCCATTCTCGGAGGAAGATTATATCCGAGACTACGACGACTTTATAGCCTTCATCAAAGCGAAATAATAATGTTAGAGGTATTCAGATATACCGCCATTCACAAGGCGCAATGGAACAAGTTTGCCGCCAGTGCACGGCAGAGCTCGTTCCTCTTTCAGCGGGATTATATGGACTATCATGCTCAACGATTTCGCGACAACTCACTCATTGTCCTGCGCAACGGACGAATACACGCCCTACTGCCCGCCAACATCGACGGTCAAACGCTATATTCTCATCAAGGATTAACCTACGGCGGACTGATAACCGACAACAAGGCAACAACTGCCGACGTGTGTCAAATATTCAAAGAAATAAACAACTATCTCCGAGCCGAAGGAATCAGGAGGTTGATATACAAGCCCACGCCGTGGATATACCACCTCCTGCCTGCCGAAGAAGACCTTTATGCAATCAGCACCATCTGCAACGCCCATTTAATTGCCCGCCACATTTCGTCGACAATTTGTCCTACCCATAGCCTACCGTTCACAGAAAGTCGCAAAAGCGGAATCCGAAAAGCTCAACGCGAAGCCCTACAGGTGCGTGAAGCCACTAGCTTCGAATCTTTTTGGAAGATTCTCACTCAAAATCTCGAAAATAAATATCATGTTCGCCCCGTTCACACACTCGATGAAATAGTACTCTTAAAATCGCGATTCCCAGAAACAATACGTCTCTTTCAAGTTGAAAATCCAAGCGGAACAGTGCTTGGAGGAACCGTGATATACGAAACTCCGCGTGTGGTTCATACGCAATATATTTCAGCTTCGCCAGTAGGAAAAGTCCAAGGCGCCCTCGACCTATTGTTCCACCATTTGCTTACTGAAGAATATAAAGACGTTGAATATTTTGACTTCGGCAAATCGTCCGAAGGCGACGGGCACGACCTAAACGCCCAGCTCATTTTCCAGAAAGAAGGGTTCGGCGGCCGAGGCGTTTGCTACGACACTTACGAATGGATATTATGATTGACTATCTTCCCCTAAAACGCATCACGGCGATGCATCTCGACGAAATCCAGCAAGCCGTGGCCCAAACCGTGGCTTCCGGATGGTATTTGCAAGGCGAAAGCGTGGCCCGGTTCGAAAAGGAATACGCCAACTACATAGGCACCTCTCATTGTGTGTCGTGCGCAAACGGACTCGATGCCCTGAGGTTAATTTTCCGAGCCTATATCGAAATGGGAATAATGAGCCCAGGCAATGAAGTAATAGTACCCGCCAACACCTATATCGCCTCCATTTTGGCAATAAGCGAAAACAATCTCATCCCCGTGCTCGTAGAACCCGACATCGACACCCTACAAATAGACAACCGTCTAATCGAATCCCACATAACCGCTCGAACCCGAGCAATACTCATCGTACACCTCTACGGTCGCTGCGCCCACACTACAAACATTGCACGTCTTTGTCAAAAACACAAAATCAGGCTCATCGAAGACAATGCACAAGCCCATGGATGCACTTTTGAAGGCAAACGCACCGGCTCACTGGGCGATGCCGCTGCCCACAGTTTTTACCCGGGAAAGAACCTTGGCGCACTGGGCGACGCCGGAGCGATAACCACAAATAACGAACAACTCGCACAAATTATCAGAACGCTCGCCAACTACGGGTCATCGTGCAAATACGTATTCCCATTGAAAGGAATGAACAGCAGGATGGACGAATTACAGGCCGCCGTTCTGAGTATTAAACTAAAATATCTTGACCGCGACAATCTTCACCGGAAACGAATTGCCCAACGATTCGTCGAAGAAATAAAGAACCGATGCATAATATTACCACAAGCCGTCGGACGCGATAACGTAAACCACATCTTTCCAATCCTGTGTCCACATCGCAACAGTTTGCAACAACATCTTCAAACCCACGGAATTGGCACACTCATCCACTACCCCATTCCTCCTCATCGTCAGCAAGCCTACGCCGAATGGAACAACATTTCGTTACCAATAACCGAAAAAATCCACAATCAAGAACTATCTCTACCCTGCCATCCTGCTATGACCGACGAAGAAACCACGGCCGTAATCGACTCTCTTAACCGTTTCCACGAATAATCCATAATCTTATATCAATTACCCAGTACAGTGCATTCTTTAAAACCCGTTCAGTATAGACTGAAACGGTAGTAACACAATTCATTTTTTATGTTCGATGCAGAGTACAGGGGCGAAAACCCACTATCAAAACCATAACTACATGAGTTCGGTTTAAGAATATGCTTAAGCCTCCGAGGAGTCAATGGGTAATAAACAAAGGATGCCAATTCGGGCGTTAGCCCGCATGTAGGGACAGACCCCGTGTCTGTCCGCCTCCATGCCAACTCGGTCTACCGACCGCATAACAATATTTCGTCCTATCGTCCGGGTGCGGACAGACACGGGGTCTGTCCCTACATGCGGGCTAACGCCCGAGTGGGGAGTCTCTGTTAAACCGAACTAGCATAGAACCACACTCTACACAGCCAATTATTAATTGTCAAGAAGATGAATATTCTGCTACCGCCCGAGTGGGAGTCTCTATTAAACCGAACTAGCATAGAACCGCACTCTGCACAGCCAATTATTAATTGTCAAGAAGATGAATATTCTATCTGCATGATGGTTACAGATATAGGGATGTTTCATAAGATAAGTGTCTCAAGAAGATCTCATGCCTTGAGACTGTGCGTTCCATAGGATGAAACGCACAGTTTCATAGGATGGAATCGTGCGTTTCAAGCATTGAAACTTTTCTGAGACTCTACTTCCTTCATAAGCACAACCGGTAGATATTATTACCAAAGCTCGGAAAGCGCCCATCTTGATTGTTTTAATAAGAAGTAAGCCTTTGGAGGCGAGCAATGTATTTACCCAGAATGTCGAACTCCAAATTAACGACGCTACCAGGCTCGATATAAGCAAAGTTCGTGTTCTCGCGCGTATAGGGAATGATTGCAACCTTGAATGTATTTTCGGTTGGCTCGCACACGGTAAGCGATACCCCGTTGACAGTAACCGAGCCCTTGTCGACAGTGAAATATCCCCTAGAAGCAAGCTCCTTGCTAAATTCATATTCGAACATGAAATAAGTACTTCCGTCAGCATCTTCCATAGCCGTGCAACGTGCCGTTTGGTCAACATGTCCTTGAACAATATGCCCGTCGAGCCGCCCATTCATAATCATAGAACGTTCTATATTTACGTGGTTGCCAAGTTCCAATAATCCCAAATTCGAGCGTACCAAAGTTTCTTTCATTGCCGTTACCGTATAGGTGTCGTCTTCGATTTTCACAACGGTTAGGCATACTCCATTGTGCGCTATGCTCTGATCAATACCCAATTCGTTTGCAAACGAACATCTGAACGTTAGATGCAAGTTTTCCTGCTCGCGTTCGATGGCCACGAGCGTTGCCATTTCTTCAACAATGCCTGAGAACATGTTTTTTCCTTTCTTCTATTTGATTAATAAAAAGAATGAGGCTGCCTTACGGAGCCTCATTCACTGGAGATATTTTTGGAAAAGTCGTATCGACGATGTGATGAAAAGTCCGAGTTCAAATTATTTGAGAGCTTCTTGCCTTTGTAATCCACCGGCCTGTTAGGCTTAGTCGCTTAACGCGTTTTATGTGGCCCGCCATTGAATCAGAGAAGTTATCTCGGTTTCCTATTTTATTTGATGACTATCCCTATCGAATCGATACGACTGTTTTTTATCCTTTCGCATGCAAAGTTAAATGTTTTATCTCTGCATACAAGTTCTATTCAGATTATTGCGTCTTGGAGTATTTCACTCATTGTTGGATGAATGTGTATAATCTCACGCATCTGTTCGATGGTTGTATCGCGATCCATTAGCACTGCAACCTCCTGTACGAGGTCGGCAGCATGCGAGCCGAACACATGACAGCCGATAATTTTATCATCGCTCCCAATCATAAGCTTCAACATTCCGTCGGATGCTCCCACTGCCAGAGCGCGCCCGTTTGAGCGATGATAACCTTTCTTGACTGTATAGGCGATACCTGCTTCCTTACAGGCATCTTCCGTTAGTCCGACACAGGCTGCTTCAGGGTGTGTGAATATTGCCGCAGGCATTATGTCGAAGTGAATATTATCGTTTTTCCCAAGGATGTGATTCACCACGTGCAAACCTTGGAAAGTTGAGGCGTGAGCAAGCATTTGGATGCCATTGACGTCGCCGATGGCATAAACACCCTTCACATTGGTTTGCATGTCGGAGTCAACCTTGATTCCTCTATCGTCGTAGATTATCCCTGCTGCTTCCAGATTCAATCCACCGGTGTTTACTTCCCGTCCGGTTGCCACGAGAACCATGTCGGCCTCTAGTTTTTTCTGCTCGCCTTTCTTATTGAAAATAACACAGGCCTTCTTATCATCAGTTATCGTGATTTCAGTCACCGCACTTTGCATGTGGAAAGCAATTCCCCGCTTTTCAAGTCCTTTGCGGAGTCGTTTAGCTATTTCTGAATCAACCGGCGGCAGACATTCTTTCAGGAATTCAATTACCGTTACGTTACTTCCGAAAGTTTCGAATGCAGATGCAAACTCAAGTCCAATTACTCCAGCTCCGATAACCACAAGATTATTAGGAACGTGATCGGTTTCCAATAGTTCGGTTGAAGTGACAACGGGATATTGCATTGTCCCGTCAGTATTTCTGAATGGTTTCGCAAACGGCAACAGCTTGGAATTTGAACCGGTGGCAATAATTATGTTCTCTGCCGTGTATTCCTGATTGTTCACCTCGATAGTTTTCTCTGCAACGAAGCGGGCTTCACCTTTCACATAAGTTATGTTCGGCTGTGAGAGCAATCCTTCAACGCCCTGACGAAGCTGGATTATCACACTATTCTTGCGTTCCTGTATACGGGCAAAATCTACTTTCCTATCGGCGTCGTGCGGAATGAAAGGATTACGATAGAGCACCGCATCGTGGGCAAAGCTCTTTGTGGGAATACATCCTTCGTTGAGACAAGTGCCGCCAGCGTGTTTTTTCTCGATAACAATTACCTTTAATCCGGCTCTCGCTGCATAGTCTGCAGCACGGTATCCTCCAGGACCTGCGCCAATGATTATTAAATCTGCTTTTTCCATGCTATTTATCATCCTTATAAACCAAAATTGATTGCTTTGCTGCAAGTACGTCGTCCACCCTTCCTATTGGAGTATTCACCGGTGCATCTTTGAGTAGCTGCGGAGTTTCGCGCGCCTCTTTCGCAATCACTCGCATAACTTCTATGAATTGGTCGATAGAATCTTTGCTTTCCGTCTCTGTAGGCTCTATCATCATTGCCTCACTGAACAGGAGTGGGAAATAGATAGTAGGCGCATGAAAGCCATAATCAAGCAATCGTTTAGCTACGTCCATTGTCGTTACACCCGTTGATTTATCCTTCAATCCGTTGAACACGAATTCGTGTTTACAAACTAGGTCTATGGGAAGTTCGTAATCGTTCCGGAGACTTTCCTTTATATAATTTGCGTTGAGAGTTGCAAGTGGTCCCACGTTCTTTATGTTTTCTTTTCCTAAACTGAGGATATAGGCATAAGCTCGCAGATTCACAAGGAAATTTCCCAAGTAGGTGCTAATACGGTTATTCTTAAAGCAATAACCATCGGACTTACGGCAACAGCATGGCGACTCAACAGTAAATCTGTTACCATCCTTTACAACATGCGGCTTGGGCAGGAACTCCCGTAGATGCTCCTTAACACCCACCGGACCAGAACCGGGACCACCTCCGCCATGAGGGGTCGAGAATGTTTTGTGTAGATTGAGGTGCACCACGTCGAAGCCCATATCCCCAGGACGCGATATCCCAAGTAGCGGATTCAGGTTAGCTCCATCATAGTAAAGCAACCCGCCACAGGAATGAATGAGGTTTGCTATTTCAGGAATATCTTTTTCGAACAATCCTAGAGTGTTCGGATTAGTGAGCATAATGGCTGCAATATCGTCGCCGAGTAGCGGTTTGAGATGGTCTACGTCGACGAGTCCGTCAGCCGTACTTTTCACTTCCACAACTTCCAGTCCGCAAACAGCAGCTGATGCAGGATTAGTTCCATGGGCTGAATCAGGCACAATAACTTTTTTGCGTTTTATGTCACCGCGACTTTCATGATATGACCGGATAATCATCAAACCTGTTAGCTCACCGTGTGCTCCGGCATAAGGATTAAGAGTGAAATCATCCATTCCCGTGATAGTAGAAAGGGCTTGTTGCAGATTATATTCCACTTCGAGTGCACCCTGTACTGTCTGCTCGGGTTGCATTGGATGAAGATTACTGAAAGCCGGAAGAGCTGCAATTTCCTCGTCGATTATAGGATTATATTTCATCGTGCACGAACCTAGCGGATAGAATCCGTTGTCCACTCCGAAGTTGTTTCCGCTATGGTTTGTGTAGTGTCTAACTACGGTGAGTTCATCACATTCTGGAAGTTCAGCGTCGTTGCGTCGCTTCATAGATTCGGGAAATTCATGTCTTCCGAAGTCATTTTTAGGTAGACTATATGCTTTTCGGCCTGGATGAGAGAACTCGAAAATGAGTTTGCCGTATAATTTACTGTTCATACTTCTTATTTTTTTGATGTTATTGATTTATAGAAGCGCTACAAGCGTATCAATCTCTTCTTTTGTCCGTTTCTCGGTTACGGCTATCAACAGCAAGTCTTCACCCACTTTCACGCCTGGCAGTATACCTTGAGTGATTGCTTTATCATAGAAAGCATCACGATTCTCAACACGAACAAGGAATTCATTGAAGAAAGGTTGATTAAACACGAGCTTGGCTTTTCCTGTCTTTGTGAGTTCATCACAGAGATAGTGTGCAGCATCATAACCGAGTTGTGCAGCCTCTTTCAATCCTTCTTTTCCCATTATGGATAGATAGATAGTTGCAAACAGTGTCACTAAACTCTGGTTCGAACAGATGTTCGATGTTGCTTTCTGGCGACGTATGTGCTGTTCACGAGCTTGAAGTGTAAGGACATAAGCACGCTGTCCGCGCTGGTCTTTAGTTTCACCCACTATTCGTCCGGGTAATTTGCGCATCAGTTTCGAGGTCGAGCACATATAGCCGGCATACGGCCCACCGAAAGCCATCGGTAGTCCTAGACTCTGCACATCGCCTACGGCCACATCAGCTCCCCATTCTCCCGGAGTTTTCAGTAGAGCCAAATCGGCTGCCACACTATTCATCACAAACAAAGCCTTGTTTTCGTGACAGATATCGGCAAAATCTGAATAGTCTTCAATTATTCCGAAGAAGTTTGGTTGTTGCACAATCACTCCAGACACTTTCTCCTGAGTTATCTTCTGCTTGAGATCATTCTTCGAAGTCACTCCGTTTTCTGAATCCAAGGAAACCAGTTTCACTCCATGGAAGTGTGCATATGTTTTAAGTACATCTATAGTTTTCGGGTCAAGTGTCGAAGAATATAGGACTGTATCAGCCTTACTAGATGCATTGAATGCCATTAACATTGCCTCCGCAGTTGCAGTACTTCCGTCATACATGGATGCATTAGATATATCCATGCCGGTAAGACGTGTCATCATACTCTGAAACTCGAATATATAATGTAGAGTTCCTTGCGATATTTCGGCCTGATATGGAGTGTAGGACGTCAGATATTCTGAACGGGAAACAATGTTCGGTACGGCACTAGGAGTATAATGATCATAGACTCCGGCTCCGGCAAAGCAAGTGAATTGCTGATTCTTGTCACCTATTTTCTGGAAGAAGTTACGTAGTTCCAGTTCGCTTTTTGCTTCGGGCAATTCATAGTCTGCGCGGAAGCGTATTGCCTCAGGTATTTCGGAAAAGAGGTCCTCTATGGAGTTTACTCCGACCTTCGCGAGCATCTCCCGAATATCCTCTTCTGTGTGGGGGAAATATTTATATGTCATCTTTAATTTCTGAAATATTATGTGTCTTTATTTGTGCGAGACGGCTCACATGGAAATTGAATTCCGAGTGAGCCGTTATCACATGTTTATTGGTTAAGGAATCCTATTCGGCGCAGAAAGCTTCATAAGCCTTGGAATCCATGAGTTTCTCGAGTTGTGACTTATCTGTCAGTTCAACCTTTATAATCCAGTTTGCAAATGCATCTTTATTCAGAAGCTCAGGCTCATCTTCAAGGGCTTCATTCACTTCTAGAACTTTTCCCGATACGGGTGCGTTCAAGTCGGATGCTGCTTTTACGCTTTCAACGGCTCCAAAGCCTTCTTCTATTTCAAATTCGTCGTCGACCTCCGGCATATCCACATAGACAACATTTCCCAGCGCGTGCTGAGCATAGTCAGTGATGCCGATATAGGCGCAATCTCCTTCAACTCTAACATACTCGTGCGACTCTGAATAATAGAGTCCTTCAATTACTTTTGCCATAATCTATTTTTCTATATTTTATTTCTTATAATGTTTATCGTAGAACTTCTTCTTAACCACAGTGCCGGGGAAAGTTTTCTTTCTGATTTGAATTTCAACCCTGTCACCTAGCTTTATCGACGAATCAACCAATGCAACGGCGCAACTCTTTTCCACAGATATGAGTCTGTAGCCGGTAGTCACTTCACCTACTTCGCGACCATCTTTCAGCACTTTGTAGCCATGACGCGGTATAGCATTCTCATCGAGTTCAATTCCGCGAAGCTGCTTAGCAACACCTTCTGTTTTCTGTTTTTGAAGGGCTTCTTTACCAATGAATTCGTCTTTGTCAAACTTGACGAACATCGACAAGCCGGCCATAACGGGCGTGATGTCTTTTGAGAGCTCCTCGCCATAGAGCGGGAATCCAACTTCGAAGCGCAGGGTGTCGCGGCATCCGAGTCCACAGGGAGTAACTCCCGACTTGATAAGTTTGTCCCACGCATCGCGAATGAAATCGTGCGTACCGTAGATTTCAAATCCGTCTTCGCCGGTATATCCTGTGCGTGATATGATAACTGTGTCGTCGAACTTCGATACGGTCCTCACTTCATAGAACGGCAGGTCTTTACAAGGAATGTTTAGCACCTCTTCAACTTTCTGTTCGGCTTCCGGACCTTGCACGGCAAGTAGTCCATAGTGTTCGCTTTCGAACTGTATGACCACATCGAATCCATCAGAGTTTTTGCGGATCCACTCGTAATCTTTCTCCATATTGGCCGCATTGATGGTCATGAGGAACATGTCATTGTCGAGCTTGCAGATGCACATGTCGTCTACAGCTCCGCCATCGGGATAGCACATGATTCCGTAGAGTACTTTGCCTACTTCCAATCCTCTGACATCGTTTGTGAAGATGTGATTAACGAATTTCTCTGCATCGCGTCCTGAAATGACTACTTCGCCCATATGTGAAACGTCGAAAACGCCGCAATGCGATCTAACTGCGTTGTGTTCATCAATTATGCCTGCATACTGGATGGGCATGTCGAAACCGCCGAAGGGAACCATTTGCGCCCCTAGGGCTACATGTTTGTCGTATAGACAAGTTCTTTTATTTTGCATGTTGTTTAGGATATTTATATTGCTCCATAATATAAAAAATTGCCGCCAAAGCCCCTGTTTTAGCTGGGTTCAATGGTGACGGATGCAAATGTAAGAAAGATTTTAGACCACACAAAGATTTGCAGTTTCTTTTTGGGCGTTCTACTTTCTTTTTGTCTGTCAGTACTGTGATATTAGCCATCTTAGTAAGCACAATACCGAAAAATTGGTATTCGTAAGAGTAAATGAATTGCAATTTGTTTATTCCAACGTATAAAGAGCTGACAATAAAACGGCTTAAAATCGAACTTTCTTACACCAAAAGATTTACTCCTTCCAGAAGGATGATGTAGCGCACTATTTTACCGAGTGTGATGTAGAAAATCGACAGGAATATATTAGCGCGAGTGAGTCCCAAAACAACCGTGATGGCACTGCCGACAAACGGAACAAAAGCGAAAAAACCCATCCAGGTACCACGGGTGGACATAAAGCGTTGAGTTTTCTCTACAGATTCACGCTTCACGTGCAGATAACGCTCAATCCATTCCATCTTTCCCATCCGACCAACCCAATAATTGAACATCGAACCTAGAACGTTGCCGATTGTGCCGTAGATAACAAGTGGAATAGGGGGGAGCCCGGCTGCCATTAGTCCTAACAGTACGGCTTCGCTACTGAATGGGAGAAAACTTCCGGCTAGAAAGGCCGAAACGAACATACCCCAATAGCCGTAGTCTAGAAGGAAATGGGTAAGAAAGTCCATAGATTATAAGCAGTCAGAGCTACTGCCCCTACGATGAAGAGTTTGAAAGCCATGTTCGTGACGCGTGTATGTGTGAAAACAAAGAAATGGGCGATAAGCGGCGTGGTGCTTACCGTCATAACGCTTAGCAGAATGCAGTAATGGCGAGGTTGGAGAATTGCAAATGCGAACGCGGCAAAATCTATCGTCATGAAAAACTTGTATAACAATCTCGTGCGGATGCTGTCGTTGCATTTCTGTCGGATGAAATGCACTGTTCCTGTCAGGGCGCACACAAACAGATAGACTAGCATAAGCATTTGTTGTCCGGACAGAATATTCAGCTGTGCCGGAACATCGAATTGCGCCAACTGAACAACGTGTTGTAAAATGCGTTCGGATTTTCCGATAGCCGCGAAATAAAGAATCAAGAACCAGTAGGGAAAGATTATCCCAAGAATCGACGACACAAAAATTTTCACGTTCATTACAAGCAGATTAGTGCGCAGAAGAATCCACACCAAAGGAACGAAAAATAAGATTCGAATACAGAACGTGCTGGCTATACCGAGGCACAGGAAGGCATAGAAAACCCAACCTTGCGAATGTTCGTCTTGATAACAACGGAATATGGCGTTATAAAATCCGGCAAAGCATAGGGTAACAACTGCCGTGCGAATATCGATAAACAGGAAAATAGACATTGTTACAAGAATCAAAAACGAGCAAGGAATCATCCGACTATAGATTCTGATGAGCGAATTGCGGTTATTGAGTTCTATTATCAAAAAAGCCGAAGCGAGCAAACATGCGAGCGAAACGATGACCGAACGTTCAAAATAGGCCACCAATACCCAGATTGCGAGTATTATCGGCACAAGTACTTGCAAGGCCCATCTGCTTTCGGCAATGATGTTTTGTAATCGTTTTTTAGGCATAACCTTTTGAATGCGTTTGTTGTTATTCGTGTAAGATGTGTCGAATTTATTGCATGCGATGATTTTTTACGGGAATATCCAGCGAGGATTTTTATAGTCGGCGTAGGGTTCGCAAGAGCCGCGGAGCAATTTTTTGCAGCGGCGTAGGGTTCGCAAGGGCTGCGGAGCAATTTTTTGCAGCGACGTAGGGTTCGCAGGAGCCGCGGAGCAATTTTTTGCAGCGGCGTAGGGTTCGCAAGGGCCACGGAGCATTTTTTTGCGACGGCGTAGGGTTCGCAAGGGCCGCGGAGCAATTTTTTGCGGCGGCGTAGGGTTCGCAGGAGACAAAAATAAAATTGTTTTCACGCCAACGGGGCTGCGCAGTCGATTCCGCCGAATTATAAATCGGCGCCGATGTCGCGACGGAAATATTTATCGCGAAACGTTATGCGGTCGGCTTCGGCATAGCTTGCGCTAAGAGCCGAGGCTTTGTCGGCGCCATAAGACGAGATGGCCAGAACACGCCCGCCGTTTGTAACCACCCGTCCGTCGCGAACAGCTGTGCCGCTGTGGAATACTATCGAATCGCTTCCGGCATCCAGTCCTTCGATAGGATAACCCTTGACATACGCCTCGGGATAGCCGCCGCTAACGAGCATAACACTGGCGGCGGTACGAGAGTCGATAACTATTTCGCGTTGGTCGAGATTGCCCTGTGCCACTCCCTCGAAGAGGTCGACTATGTCGGACTCAATCCGCAACATAACGCTTTCGGTTTCCGGGTCGCCCATTCGGCAATTGTATTCTATTACCATCGGGTTATCGGCTACGTTGATAAGACCGAAGAAGATAAATCCTTTATAGTCGATGCCGTCGGCTTTCAAACCGTCGATGGTTGGGCGAATTATTCGGCTATCAACCTTCTGTATCCACTCCTTGGTGGCAAAAGGCACGGGCGATATGCTTCCCATGCCGCCCGTGTTGAGTCCGGTATCGTGTTCACCAATTCGTTTATAGTCTTTCGCCTCGGGCAGAATCTTGTAGTTAGTGCCATCGGTGAGCACGAACACAGAGCATTCCGTTCCATCTAGAAATTCTTCGATTACCACCTTGCGAGATGCTTCGCCGAACATTCCGCCGAGCATTTCACCGAGTTCTTTCCGTGCCTCTTCGAGCGTGGGCAAAATGAGTACGCCCTTGCCAGCTGCGAGTCCGTCGGCCTTCAAAACATATGGAGGTTGGAGAGTTTCGAGGAACTTGAGGCCCTGTTCGAGAGTTGCACTGTCGAAGGTTGCGTAGGCTGCGGTTGGAATGCCATGACGTTTCATGAATTCCTTTGCAAAATCCTTCGAACCTTCGAGAACTGCTCCGGCTTTCGACGGGCCGATTACTGAAATTCCGGCCGTTGCAGAATCGGTCCTGAATGCGTCAGCAATTCCATTGACAAGCGGGTCTTCAGGACCGACAACAATCATGCGTATATCATTCTCGAGGGCGAACGTCTTTAGCTTTTCGAAATCGTTCACATCTATCGGTACGTTTTTACCTAATACCATCGTACCGGCATTTCCAGGCGCAATGAAAAGCTTATCGCACCTCTTACTTTGTGCCGTTTTCCAAGCCAGAGCGTGCTCGCGTCCGCCGCTTCCCAAGATTAGAATATTCATTTCAAATAATCCTCAAAATATTGTGTGATGCGCTGGTGCAGATGCACACTTTGATGACCGCGCATGTTGTGTGGTTCGCCGGGATAAACGAAATAGTCGGGCTGCGTTCCGGCTCCGATGCAGGCTTTCAAGAATGATAGCGCTTGCTGCGGAAGCACAACAGGGTCGTTGGTTCCTATGATTACCTGCAGTTTGCCTTTGAGGTCTTTTGCTTTCGGGAGGAGCGACGTCTTGGCATATCCTTCGGGGTTAGTTTGAGGCGTGTCCATATAGCGTTCGCCATACATCACCTCATACCATTTCCAATCTATAACCGGACCGCCAGCCACGCCCACCTTGAAAACGTCGGGATAATTTGTCATGAGTGAAATAGTCATAAATCCGCCAAACGACCAACCGTGCACACCGATTCGGTCTTTGTCAACATATGGCAGCGACTGCAAATATTTCACGCCCTGCATTTGGTCTTTCATCTCTTCCTGTCCGAGCTGACGGAATGTAGCCTGTTCGAATTCCTTTCCCCGATTTTCACTTCCGCGGTTATCGAGAATAAATAGCACATAACCCTTCTGTGCCATATACGTTTCCCAAGAGCGCGAACCGTAATGCCAGGATGCGTCAACGTTGTGAGCATGCGGGCCACCATAGACATAAACAACTGTGGGGTATTTATTTGCAGGGTCGAATCCAATAGGTTTAACCATTCGCCAGTAGAGGTCGGTTGTACCGTCGGCGGCCTTGATGGTTCCGCATTCATAGTCGGGTACGTTGTAACCCTCCCACGGATTCGGAGCGGTAAACCAGTTTGTGCGCGTCGGTTTAGGCGACACGGCAATAATGTCTGACTTCCGAGGCACAGAGGGCTCACTATAAGTGTCGAGCAGCAGAGAACCGTCGGCGCTCATAGTGGCGTGGTGATAACCTTTGCCATTGTCGAGCAAGGTACGCTTACCGGTTTCGATGTTGACGGCCCAGATATTGCGCTGAATAGGACTGCACTCGTTAGATGCGTAGATAATGCTTTTCGTCTTGGCGTTGAAGCCGATTAACTCCATGACAACCCAACTGCCGCGAGTTATCTGGCGAATCATCTTCCCATCTTTACCGTAGAGATAAAGGTGATTGTAGCCGTCGCGCTGACTTTGCATAACAAACTGCGAAGCGTTCCATGGAATGAACTGAATAGGATGCGAGGGCTCGACATACTTACGATCGGTTTCGCGATAGATTTCGGCAATCTTGTTTCCGGTTGCTGCGTCGTAGGCTACGAGTCGGCAATCGTTTTGATCGCGGTTGAGCTCGAAGATATAGATGGTCTTCTCGTCGGGACTCCATGCAATATTGGTAAAGTAGCGGTCGGTAGGGTCGCCGGCTTTCAGATAGATAATTTGTTGGGTTTTCATGTCATAAACGCCCACAGTAACCTTATGCGACGTTTCACCTGCCATGGGATATTTAGTCGGAGCAGCCTTAGCTATGCGCGATTCGCCTTTCGCTGGCACCCAATCTACTTCGGGAATATCTACTAGCGGATAATCGGTGACCATACTTTGGTCCATACGATAAAATGCCAGCCGATTACCCATCGGACTCCAATAGAGACCGGTGTTTATGCCAAACTCATCGCGGTGAACCACCTGACCGTAGACAATAACTCCCGAACCGTCGGAGGTGAGCTTCCGAGCCGAACCTTGAGCGTCGGAGACATAGAGATTACTATCGAGTACGTAGGCCGTTGCGCCGGTTGTCGAGTTCCAATCCATTGCCTGGGTATTTTGCACACGATTCCAACGTTTCAGAATCTGGCGAGTGCGAAAGTTGAGAAGAATATTTTCCTCCCCATTCATAAGCATCACCAGTGGCTTGTCGGTATATGGAAAGGTGGCCGAGTATAGATGTCTAATTTTTTCTTCAGATGCTTTCAAACCAGCCCACGAGTTCACGTCGTCCATGCTGAACAGACGAGTTTCTTTGCCCGTTTTGGGGTTCACCACGGAGCAATAATCCATATCCGTGCGCACGAGCTGATTGCCCCACCATTGGGTGTAACGATATTCGGGGCGCATCTTCTGAAAGTTCGTGCCTCCGTAGTTAAGGTCTTCCAGGGTGAATGATTTCTGTGCCATTGCCGTTGTCGGACTTACAAGCGCCGCAAAGCAAGCAATACCAGCGGTGCTGATTAATGATTTAATCTTCATAATATGAATATTTTTTGATTAGTCTATTTCTTCTGTGAAGTCTGATTCGTCATCGAACCGGCGATTATTTCTTTTCCTCATATTCGTACGTTTATCGTTGAATCGTTTGTTACCTCGGCCGAACGATTCTTTCCGGTCGCTCCAGCGTTTATCGTCTTTCTGGTAGCCTGAAAACTTCGGTTTGCTTCTGAACGGTTTGCGCTCCAGGCTGCGGAAAGTAAACGAGCGTATGTCGCCCTCTTCGTTCTCCTCGTTCATGTCAATTCGATTTTTGAACTCGCGATTTTTCTTGAAGCGGTGCTTAGCGGCCATCTCGCGTTTTTCTTCGTTGGTTTTGATTATTCCTCCGTCGCGTCTGAAATCATTCATCTTCCCGTCGAAGAGTTGATAGCGCCTGAATTCACATTCGAGCGACCCGTTGTAGACCGGGATTTTTATGCTTGGCTTTAGTCCTATTTCCCTGAAACATTCTTCACGATAGGAAAGAATCCAAGCGTCATTGTCTTTGAACTGATGTTTCAGTCGCTCGCCTATCATACGATAGGTTCCCAACAGATTTTGCGTAGATATTCGTTCGCCGTAGGGCGGATTGGTCACAAGAATACTTTTCTCTGCAGGCTGCGTGAACTCTTTGAAATCGCGACAGTCGACGGTTATGTTTTTCGACAATCCGGCAGCCATTACGTTCTTCCTCGCTGTATTCACGGCTTTCATATCCGAGTCGTAGCCGTATATGTGATGATTGAATTCCCGTTCGCCAGAGTCGTCGTTGTATATCATGTCGAACATCTCGCGATCGAAGTCGGGCCACTTTTCGAAAGCGAATCCTTTGCGGAAAACTCCCGGCGATATATTTCGTGCAATCAACGCAGCCTCAATGAGCAACGTGCCCGAACCACACATCGGGTCAATGAAATCGGTTTCACCCTTCCAGCCCGTCATCAGAATCATTCCGGCAGCCAGAACCTCGTTGAGCGGGGCTTCGACACTTTCTTGTCGATAACCTCGGCGGTGGAGCGATTCGCCCGACGAATCAAGCGACAGTGTTGCCTTGTCGTCAGCAATATGAATGTTCAGTCGAACATCGGGATTACTTACCGAAATATTGGGACGCTCCCCGGTTCGTTCGCGAAACTGGTCGACTATAGCATCCTTAACCTTATACGTCACGAAGCGCGAGTTTTTGAATTCCTCAGAATAAACAACGGAGTCCACGGAAAACGTTTTTCCTTTCAGGATGTATTTACTCCAGTCTATTTTCTTCACTTCGGCATACATATCCTCGGCGCTCTTGGCCTTAAATTCGGCTATGGGCTTGAGGATTCTTATGGCTGTATGAAGTTGGAAATTGGCGCGATACATGAGTTCCTTATTACCCGTGAACGACACTACCCTTCGGCCGATTTGAACATTATTTGCCCCCAATTGGGTGAGCTCTTGCGCCAAAACGGGTTCAAGACCCATGAAGGTTTTGGCAATGAGTTCGAATTCTTCCATTGTTTACTTTAATTGTGTGCGAATTTGCGGATGTTTTCCATGGTATCTCTTCTCGAGGTCGGGGTGATACAGGTGAAAATTCTCATTTGATTATATCAATATGTGTTTGTGCTGCAAAGGTAAATAGATGTTCACAAATTGTCCCTAGTTTTACACCCGACTAGGCATCGCCATATGCGTCATAAATGTATTTTGTTTATCGGAATATTTGGATGATATAAACCGGGCATGATTTAGCTACATATAATCAAGCATAAGCTGAAAAATAATTAACGAACCCACCGTTCTATCACCTATCTGCTTAACTTTGCAAACGCCAAATACACTTAGCACTCTTAAATGTAAGCACGTAAAAAGGCAAAAGATTCATGATAACCCATTTTACATTATACATATATGAATAAAATCAAATTAGCAACGGCCGGACTATGCGTTCTGGCCATCGTGAGTTGTCAAACAAAACAAGGAACCGGAAGTCTGATAGGAACAGGAGCCGGGGCCGTTATTGGTGGTCTCGTGGGCAATCTAATTGGAAAAGATTCCAAGAGCACAGCCATCGGAGCAGCCATCGGAGCAGCCGTAGGAGCCGGTTCGGGAGCAATGATTGGTAAACACATGGACAAAGTTGCAGCCGAAACAGCTGCGAAACTCGACAAGGCTAACGTTGAGAAATCGACTGACGCTAACGGACTAGAGTGCGTTAAGGTAACATTCGATTCGGGTATACTCTTCCCAATCAACAAATACACACTCACCTCATCGTCTAAAAAAGAACTGGCCAACTTTGCCGTGGTGATGAAAAACAACTCTGATTGCGACGTAGCCATAAAAGGTTACACCGATGCATCGGGCAACGACAATATTAACATCCCACTCTCCCAAAACAGAGCCAATGCCGTGGCATCCTATCTGAGAACGAATGGAGTACCCGCATCGCAAATACGCTCGGTTGAAGGACTTGGCAGTGCCGACCCGATTGAAAACAAAACCGTGAGTCAGAAAAACCGTCGCGTGGAAGTTTATCTCTACGCCTCGGCAGAAATGGTTAAAAAAGCAAACGAGGGAACGCTGCAATAATCCCGAAACAAACCCCATACGGATACTTTAAAGGAGGCGGAGAACTTATCTCCGTCTCCTTTTGTTATAAGGATATATCCAAGAATATTTTATGTCAATATTCACGTGCAGAAAGACATCCGGAGAAGTTTTATGTCAATATTCACATGCAGAAAGACATCCGGAGAAGTTTTATGTCAATATTCACGTGCAGAAAGACATCCGGAGAAGTTTTATGTCAATATTCACGTGCAGAAAGACATTCAGAGAAGTTTTATGTCAATATTCACATACAGAAAGACATCCGGAGAAGTTTTATGTCAATATTCACGTGCAGAAAGACATCCGGAGAAGTTTTATGTCAATATTCACGTGAATATTGACATCCCATCTAATTATTAATATCAACAAGCATGCTACACGAACAAACAACACAATGGGCCGGAGGAACAACCCGGCAAATCTACATCTCGCCCGACTACGCAACACTCCAGGAGCGCAATTTCGACCTTAGAATATCATCGGCTACGATAAACCTGACCGAAAGCCGATTCTCTGATTTCAGCGGATTCACGCGCTACATCATGCCCCTCGAAGGCGAAATAGAACTCCACTTCGCCGACCGTACAGTCCGACTCGAACATGGAAAGCTCTACCAGTTCAGTGGCTCCGAAGAGGTGACGTCGACAAATACGCAGGGAGCAGTAGACTTCAACATTATCGTGGCCAACGGAATAGAAACCGACATCCGAATTATCAACTCATCCAACGCACCGGCAGAAAGCATCGTGTTCGCTCTAGAAGACATTGAAATAAATGGTACCCTCCTACCCCGTCATGCCGCCTATAAACTGGAATCGCCAGCAAGCATACTGGGTAAAGCCGTACTAACGAAAATAAAATGAGCATATAGCCGAATTTCCGATTTGCGTACAGTGTTTTTCCATAGGCGAACAAAATTTCAGCCATCAGAAGTCAAACTCTACCTTTGCCGCCGTTCATCCCAGAGAAACATTCACAAACAAATAAAAAACACAAACAACAATGCAAGAAAACAGAACAGAACTCAACCGCAACCTTGCGCAAATGCTCAAGGGAGGAGTGATTATGGACGTAACAACGCCCGAACAAGCACACATCGCCGAAACAGCAGGAGCATGCGCCGTTATGGCACTCGAACGCATACCGGCCGATATTCGCGCAGCAGGCGGAGTGTCGCGTATGAGCGACCCAAAAATGATTCGCGGTATACAAGAAGCCGTGAGCATACCCGTGATGGCTAAATGTAGAATCGGACATTTCGCCGAAGCACAGATTCTTCAGGCAATCGAAATAGACTACATCGATGAAAGCGAAGTTCTTTCGCCAGCCGACGATATCTACCACATCGACAAACAAGCCTTTGACGTTCCATTCGTTTGTGGCGCACGCGACCTTGGCGAAGCTCTAAGACGCATTAGCGAAGGCGCAACCATGATTCGAACAAAAGGCGAACCCGGAACAGGCGACATCGTCCAAGCCGTGAGACACATGAGAATGATGCAGGCCGAAATACGCCGTCTCACATCGCTCAGCACTGATGAACTCTATGAAGCAGCAAAAGAACTGCGCGTACCTTACGAGCTAGCCAAGTTCGTGCACGACAACGGAAAACTGCCCGTCGTTAACTTCGCCGCCGGCGGAGTTGCCACACCGGCCGACGCCGCTCTGATGATGCAACTCGGAGCCGAAGGAGTTTTCGTAGGTTCGGGCATATTCAAATCGGGCAACCCCGAAAAGCGCGCTCGCGCAATCGTTCAGGCCGTTACAAACTATAAAGATGCCAAGATGCTCGCCGAACTAAGCGAAGACCTCGGCGAAGCAATGGTTGGCATAAATGAGAATGAAATCGCTATTCTCATGGCCGAAAGAGGAAAATAATCCCACGATGAACATAGCTGTACTATCCCTCCAAGGAGCATTTGTCGAACATAGACAAATGCTTCGCGGACTGGGCGCCGAAACGTTTGAAATCAGACAACCCGATGATTGGAATAAACCCAAAGATGCACTCATCATTCCAGGCGGCGAAAGCACCGTAATGCTCAAACTGCTCCACGAACTGGGCCTCTTTCAACCAATTCGCCAAGCCATCGTCGAAGGATTACCCGTTTTCGGAACCTGCGCCGGACTTATCCTCCTGTCGCAACAACTCGAAAACGCCCGTTCGCCTTACACACGTTTCGCAACAATGAACATCACAACCTGTCGAAACGCCTACGGAAGGCAACTGGGTAGCTTCTTCGCCAAAGCGCCTTTCAAAGGAATAGATCACGACGTACCGATGACTTTCATCCGCGCCCCCTACATAGAACAAGCGAGTGAACAAGTTGAAATACTAGCCGAAATTGGCGGGCACATCGTTGCAGCACGTCAAGATAACCAACTGGTAACAGCCTTTCATCCCGAGCTGAACAACGACGCATCGATACACGCCTATTTCATCGAAATGATAAAAAACAATTTAAAATAACCCCATCACATCTCCCGAAAGACTTATCATTACCTGATGATACTCACTTTCAAAAAACATAATCCACCGCAAGTTCTTACCCCATCTTGCGGTGGATTTTTCTGTCTCAGACGATAAAGCACTAACTTTGCATTAGTCAGATACTAGTAGTTTATTTTTTCACATAAATATTTAAGCAGTATGGAATATCAAGTAACTTGCAATGAATGCGGAAAGAAGTTTCAAATAACGGCCGACAGCGACAGCACAATCAACTGCACCTGTCCCTATTGTAGTCATGCTCTCTCGGTTGTCATTCCCCGAGCCATGATTCAAGGTACGGCCGTTCCACCGATTCAGCAACCCATTAATCCACAACAGCCCATAACTTCGCAACAGCCAACATCATCGCCAACACCACAGCAACCCACTTCCACAAATTGGATCAAGGTACTTCTCATTGTTCTAATTGTTCTTCTTGTAGCCGGTATCGGCGCGTTCGCATTCATTCAATGCAATCGACAAAAAGAACAAAATGCACAAGAAGAACTCATCAGACAACAGGTCCACAACGACTCTATCATGCGAGTTAGAAAAGAACTCGAAAATAAAGCCGTAGTCGACGCCCAAACCCAGCAACGCCAGCGCGCCATCTGCACCTTTATTGAATCGTTCTATCGTAAAGCTGTGCTATCGGGAAACACCGACGGATATGAATTCTATCAGCGCTATCTCACCGACTATTGCGCCAAGATGGTGTTTGGTCCCGGAACAAACGAAGGATGGGAAGGATGGTGGGATGCATTCGGAAATGGAACTGATGAACCCAACCTTAAAAGATTGCTCAACAACCTACGAGTGACACACGACCAGGGCGACTGGTACAAAGTAAGACTTTCACAGAACGGACAAACCAAATTCCGAAAAATCAAAGTGAAAATCGAAGACGGACATACACTCATCGACGATATAAAATAAAGGAAGCATGCAGTTCCAGATTTCTTGCAAGAGTTGTAAACAAAACTTCGGCATAGACGCCATTCCCGGACAAACCATACGATGCAACTGTCCATATTGTGGCAGTCCGGCCATCGTTGCCACACCCGGAACAAATCCCCAGCCGACTATGACAACGCAACCAGTATCGGCGCCGAAGAAAATATCACGAAGCAAGATTGACTGGCACTTCGGCCGAAAAGTAACAGTTGTTTTCCTAGCCCTGGCAGCACTATTTGCAATCGTGCTGTCAGGGCTATATATAGTTTTCTCGGCAATGTCAAACTAATTAAATTCTCAAAAGCATGAAACAAACAAAAATTGTATGCTCAATCAGTGACCGCCATTGTGAGGTCGATTTTCTACGCAAACTTTTCTTTGCCGGCATGAACGTGGTTAGAATGAATACTGCGCATGCTAGTCAGGAAGGTATTCGCCAAATCATTCGTAACACTCGCAGCGTGTCGCCACACATCGCCCTATTAATTGACACCAAAGGTCCTGAAGTGAGAACAACCGGAGTGAAAGAACCCATAAACTATAAAACAGGCGATGTGATAAAACTCTTCGGACGTCCCGACATCGAAACGACACACGACGTTATAAACCTCTCCTATACAGATATTGCACACGACCTCAAGCCCGGTGACGAAATCCTTTTCGACGACGGTACTCTCGCTATGAAAATCTTAGATATCGAAGGACCGATGCTCACAGCCCAAGTGCTCAACGATGGAATACTCGGCGCCCATAAAAGCGTCAATGTACCTGGCGAACACATCGATCTACCAGCTCTCACCAAGAAAGACAAGAGCAATATTCTCCTAGCCATCGAAGAAGACATTGACTTCATTGCCCACTCATTCGTACGCTCGGCAGCCGATGTAAAAGAAGTACAAAAGATTCTCGACGCTCACAACTCCGACATCAAAATCATCTCAAAAATCGAAAACCAGGAAGGCATCGATAACATTGACGAAATCATCGATGCTTCTTATGGTATCATGATAGCTCGCGGCGACCTAGGCATAGAAGTACCCATTGAACGCATTCCAGGTATACAGCGGAGAATAATCAAAAAATGCATCGCAAAGAAAAAGCCTGTCATTGTTGCAACACAAATGCTGCACACAATGATTAACAACCCTCGCCCAACACGTGCTGAAGTGGCCGACATTGCCAACGCTATCTACAGTCATACCGACGCCCTAATGCTAAGCGGCGAAACAGCCAACGGAAAATATCCCCTCGAAGCTGTGCAAACAATGGCACGCATTGCCGAACGAGCCGAACACGATTCTCACCGCGAAGGATTCATCAACATACCAATGACCGCCACCCAAAATCAACGAGAATTTCTTGCCAAGAGCGCAATCGAAGCAACCGAATATCTGGGAGTCAAAGGAATAATAACCGACAGTGCAACCGGACAAACAGCTCGCAACCTCGCCGCATTCCGCGGTCCGCATCCCGTTCTAGCTATCTGCTATGCCGAGAAACTGCAACGCTGGCTAAACCTCAGCTATGGCATCATTCCCATCTATCAGCAACAACATGTGTCGAACCAACACATGTTCACAGCCGCCTTGCGCATGCTTCGGCAGAAAGGACACATCGGCGAAAATGACAAGATTGCCTATCTCTCAGGCTCGTTCGGCGAAGGTGGAGGTACAACCTTCCTCGAAATAAACAAAGTGCGCGAAGTGTTCGACAAGAGCTACCAATTCCATCTCCCAAGCGGAAAAAACAGTAACTAACTTTCAAAAACAAAACATAGAAAATGAATAGAAAAAAAATCCAATTCATCGCCCTCATCATCGCCCTTCTGTCAGTATTTCCCTCTATCACCCGCGCCCAGCAGGAAACCTACAACTACAAGCAGGCCCTTCAGTCGCTGCAAAACAAGGACACCCAAGCCGCCATTGCATATCTCTACAAGGACCTCGCAAACAATCCTAAGAACAGTAAAGCATGGATGCTGATGTCGGGCGCCTACGGAATGCTCAACAATGCCGACAGTGCGCTATTCGCAATCGACAATGCAATAAAATTTACTCCGAAGACAAACGAAAACATGCTAGTAGCATGCTACAAGGCCAAAGCCGAATATCTCCAGGCAATGGGCTTCACTGAACTACAGCTCAAAACCCTCAACCAAGGAGTGAAGCAGCTTCCCAAGAGTATCGACATGCTCAAGCTAAGAGGCGAATTCTATAGCAATAACAACGACAACGAAAAGGCGATTGCCGACTACAAGAAAATCCTCTCCATCGACCGCGACAATGTAGATGCAATGAGCGAAATAGGAGTACAATATCTCGACGAAGACAAGGTAGACGAAAGTCTGAAATGGTTCAATAAAGCGCTCGCGACCGACAACTCGCACACCGCATCGAAGTTCGGAAGAGCCCTCGCCTATCTCGGTAAAAAAGAACTAGACCCCGCACTCGACGACCTAACACAACTGCTTAAAGAAACCGAGAGCAATAGGATTAAACAAATGATTCTATCGCTGGCCGACAGCACCGAAATACAGAGCCGCGTAATAAACAAGATTTCAACCCTAAGCCAAGCCGAACCCAAAGAAACAATATGGCTGCTCACCCTGGGCGACATCCACAACAACAAAGAACAATACGAACAGGCAAGGCAATATTTCCAAAAAGCCTACGAAATCAAACAAACAGCCGATATAGCAACCGAGCTGGCCCGACAATACTTTGCCGAAAACAATTATGCACCGGCCAAGAAATGGGCCACACAAGCCATAGAACTTGCACGCGATTCCAGCGAAACAAACGACAATATAGCATCGTGCATAACATTCCTGGGACAAATAAACTTCGACCAAGGAAACTATACCGAAGCAATAAAATACTACACGCAAAGCATTCAGGAAATAAAAAACAATGCAAACGCCCGATTCTTCAGAGCACAAGCCTACATATTCGCCGGCAAACAAAAAGAAGCGCTGGCCGATCTTAACGAAGCCCTCGAAACAGCATCAGGAGGTACCGAACTTGCCTATGTTTGGCGCGGATGGCTACTCAACCAACTAGGAAAGAAACTAGAAGCTCAAGGTGATTTCCGAAACGCCATCGAGCAAGACAGCGTGCCCTATCCCGCCTATCCAACATTCATTTCACAGCACTTCCTCGGCATTGACGCCACCGCGAAACAAACAGCAAAATCCTATCTTGAAATATCTGAAAACAAAGGCGCTCACATCGAGGTGGCTTGCCTATACGCACTCCTGGGCGACAAGCCCATGGCCGTTCGTCACCTCGAACTGGGAATCGAAAAGGGTTACAGTAGTTTCCCATACATTCGCAATCATCCCTGGCTGAAATCTCTCCATGGCTATCCTGACTACGAAAAACTCATCAAGAAATACTCTAGATAAATTCCCCCATCATCCCCATCAGCCTCCTAGCTCCTAATTGTAAAATGAAAAGTTAGGAGGCTTTTTCAGCTCAATCCGGTCTGAAGTATTCCCGATGTCTGGAATATCGTATTCTAGGGGTAAAACAATGTTCTACGTGCTAGAATACCGTATTCTGTGAGCAAAAACATTGCTCTCTATGCAGGAACACCCTGAGATAGTATAGAATATCGTACACCAACCTAGACGCGAAGATGACAACTAATTGAGGAATTTTAGTAATTTTGCCACTGGGTTTTAATGAGTGCTGCGACTGAAATATAATTATACCAGCCCGTAGCACTCACTTAAAAAGAAACAACACACATTTTATTATATGGCAAAAGAACTGAAAGAGCTCACCAAAAGGAGCGATAACTATTCGCAATGGTATAACGACCTTGTGGTGAAAGCTAATTTGGCCGAACAGTCGGCCGTGAGAGGATGTATGGTTATCAAACCCTACGGCTATGCCATCTGGGAGAATATTCAGGCGCAACTCGACAAAATGTTTAAAGCAACCGGCGCACAGAACGCTTATTTTCCGCTACTTATTCCAAAGAACTTTCTCTCTCGCGAGGCCGAACATGTAAAAGGATTTGCCAAAGAATGTGCCGTGGTGACCCACTATCGACTTAAAGCCTCGGAAGGCGGCAACTCGGTAGAAGTAGACCCAACCGCCAAGCTGGAAGAAGAACTTATTATTCGTCCAACAAGCGAAACCATCATTTGGAACACCTATCGTAACTGGATCCACTCCTGGCGCGACCTTCCATTGATGTGCAACCAATGGTGTAACGTGATGCGATGGGAAATGCGCACACGACCGTTTCTTCGTACGGCGGAATTTCTTTGGCAAGAAGGTCACACTGCTCACGCCACCCGCGAAGAAGCCGAAGAAGAAGCTCGCAAAATGCTCGACGTATATGTTGAATTTGCCGAGAAATGGCTGGCTATTCCAGTTGTACAGGGTGTGAAAAGCGAGCATGAAAGATTCGCCGGCGCACTGGACACATATACAATAGAAGCAATGATGCAAGACGGGAAAGCTCTGCAAAGCGGAACATCGCACTTCCTGGGACAAAATTTTGCCAAATCATTCGACGTGACCTTCCTTAACAAAGACAATAAACCCGAATATGTTTGGGCAACATCCTGGGGCCTCAGCACACGACTAATCGGTGCACTCATAATGACACATTCAGATGACAACGGACTTGTTTTACCACCCAAAATAGCCCCAATTCAGGTAGTCGTCATCCCAATCTTCAAAGGCGACAAACAGTTGCACGAGATTTCCCAAAAACTCAAACCGGTTATCAATGAGCTACGCGAAGCTGGAATAACCGTGAAATTCGACGATGCAGATAATAAACGACCAGGATTCAAATTCTCTGACTACGAACTCAAAGGTGTACCAGTGAGATTGGCCATGGGAGGACGCGACCTCGAGAATAATACAATCGAAATTATGCGACGTGACACTCTCGAAAAAGAAAACTTGAGCTTCGACGGAATCGTTCAACGTGTGAAAGATTTACTCGTCAACGTCCAGGAAAACATTTACCAAAAAGCCAAAAAATTCCGTGACGCCCGTATCTACGAATGCGACGACTACGAAGAATTCAAAACCCGCATAAAAGACGGAGGGTTCTTCCTTTGTCATTGGGATGGAACCCCCGAAACAGAAGAGAAAATCAAAGAAGAAACCCAAGCAACCATACGCTGCGTTCCGTTCATGTTCGAACAAACCGAAGGTATCGATATGGTAAGCGGAAAGCCGTCAAAACAACGGGTTCTCCTAGCACGAGCTTATTAAACAAAAATCAATATGAAAATAAAAAAAACAATTCTTTTGCTCTCGCTGTTCCTATCGACAGTGACTTTGAGCGCACAAACGCTAATTAAAGCATCGTTTCAAAAAGGTGACACAGCCGTATATGAAAAAATCATCGACTTCAGTGTATCCTCTATGGGTGGCTCGTTCCAGGCAAAACAAACCATGAACATCTGCTATGTCGCGAAAGAAGCCAATGCTAACGGTTATGAGCTCGAACGAACCATAATCAACCTGAAAACCGAAGGAAATAATAACATCTTATCTCAATTCTCCGACGGTCTGACCTATTATCTACACAACGTTCCTGTCCTATTTCAAACCGATGAAGATGGAAAAATTCAGAATATAATCAACATCGAAGAAGTTGTTGGTAAAGCAAGTCAAGCTGCCCTCAAGCAAATAGATTCGCTTTATAAAGCCACACCCGAGATAAGCCAAAACCTTCCGAAAGAAAAAATGATAATGGCCGTGAGCAATCAGCTGGAAGAACAGAACATAATCAAAAGCATAACTGAAAACAGCTTTCTCAGCTTATACGGCAAAAAGCTCAAAACTGGCGACACCGAAAATCAGGAACTCATGCAAGGAATCAAAGTCATCACAACCTATGACGTTTCATCCGTGCTTGGAACAACTGCTATCGTCAGCAAAAGCAAAAGCAACATGAACGAAAAAGAGGTGAAACAAATGATTATCAACAATATCAAAAAAACAGGAATGGGCGACGATGTCGTTTCACAATTCGAAAACAACTGGTCGCAAATCAAAGCAGCCGGAATGGCCAATGTCGACTTCAAAGACACAGATACCTATCACTTCCTGAAATCAAGCTGGCTCAACGATGAAGTATACGACGCCAGACTACAAATGATGGGTACTGACATGACTATAAAATCTAACACGAAACTCATCAAACAAAGCTGGGAATAAGGCTCCTCTAAACCTTTATCCCAAAGAACCCAAAACATAATCCGAACGGGCCTAGCAGCCTGTTTGGATTATTGTTTTTTATTGTTATCTTTGCACGCCGTGAATCGAAAAGACAAGGATAACGGAAGAAACTATTTTCATTTATTTCGTAGAAGGGAAATCATAATTCATGAGACAACTTAAGATTTCAAAAAGTATCACAAACCGTTCAAGTGAAGCGTTGGACAAATATCTCGTAGAGATTGGTCGTGAGCCAATGATTACTGTTGATGAAGAGATTGAACTTGCACAGGAAATCCATAAAGGTGGACCAAAAGGCGAGCGTGCAAAAGAGAAACTAATCAAAGCCAATTTACGCTTTGTGGTTTCAGTTGCCAAGCAATATCAGCATCAGGGATTATCGCTCACCGACCTAATCGATGAAGGGAATATCGGTCTCGTAAAAGCTGCCGAAAAATTCGACGAAACACGAGGATTCAAATTCATCTCATATGCAGTTTGGTGGATTCGTCAGAGCATCCTCCAAGCCATTGCCGAGCAAAGCCGAATTGTTCGACTGCCATTGAATCAGGTTGGGGCAATCTCGAAAATCAATCAGGTAATAAACGAATTCGTTCAGAAACATAATCGTCGTCCATCAATACACGAAATATCAGAATTAACCGGTATAGAAGAATCGCGCATACGCCAAAGCCAAAATGCCGACAATCACCACATGAGTATAGATGCCCCTTTCAGCGACGACGACGATAACTCGATGAGCGACATGCTTTCGTCGGGCGATGATTCGCGAACTGACCGCGGAGTTGACTTTGAATCGATGTCGGACGACCTGAAAGCCGTTCTTAAAAACACCCTCAAAGAACGCGAACGCCGGATTGTTGTAGAATGCTTCGGAATAGGTTGCCAGGAGAAAGGTCTTGAAGAAATAGGTACAGAAATGGCGCTCACAAGAGAACGAGTTCGCCAGATTCGTGAAAAAGCAATCGAGAAAATCCGCGAAAGCGGTAATGCAAGACTACTGATGAAGTATCTCGGATAAATCATTCGATTACTCATAAATTTAAATGCGAGAATATTATCCAAAGATAGTATTCTCGCATTTTCATATTGGTGAACATATCTCGTCAACTGGAAATAATCAGCTATTAAAAATAAACTTATTTTATGTATTACAAATAGCGAAGACGGAGACTGTTCAGAACAACGCTAACACTCGAAAAAGCCATCAGGGCACTGGCAACCGATGGAGTGATTTGCCAATGAATGTCGAAAATCTTCAGGACTCCTGCGGCCAGAGGAATACAAATAAGATTATAGATAAAGGCCCAGAAAAGATTCTGCCAAATCATTCTAACCGTGAGACGGCTCAGTTTAACGGCTTCAGGAAGAGTTAGCAGATTATCGCCCATCAACGTAATCCCTGCAACATCGAGCGCAACATCGGTTCCTTTACCCATAGCTATGCTTACGTCGGCAAGAGCGAGCGCCTGCGTGTCGTTGATACCATCACCCATCATGGCCACAATCTTGCCTTCCGACTGCAACTGACGAACCATATCCTCCTTGTCTTGCGCAAGAACCTTACTATGATAATGTTCTATTCCTGTTTTCGAGGCCCAATATCGGGCAGATTCTTCATTATCACCACTCATCATATAGACATCTATCCCCTGACTGCGAAGTTTATTTATTGCTTCTCGGGCACTGGGTTTAAGCTGTTCACGCTCATCAAGCGGTATATTTTGCGCCTTAGTGAAGTCAATATTTTGATTCGGAATGGTGAGCGTTCCAGTTTTATCGGTTACGAGGACATTTATTTTGTGTAATCTCTCGAGAGCGGCGGCATCTTTTATGAGAACTTGTTTCTGGGCAGCCTTTCCGATTCCAACCATTAGCGCTGTAGGAGTAGCTAATCCCATGGCACATGGACAAGCTATCACTAGAACTGCAACGGCCGAGACAATAGCCTGTGGTAAACTAGATGTGCCACCAATTAACCACCATACAAGGAATGTTATCAAGGCAATTACGGCAACGGTAGGAACGAACACGAGTGCAGCCTTGTCTACAATCCGCTGGACTGGGGCCTTGGATGATTGTGCCTGTTGAACCATCCGTACTATTGAGGCCAAGGCGGTATCTTGATCAATTTTGATAGCACGCATTCTGAACGTTCCTTGACTGGGGATTGTCCCGGCAAGAACTTGCGAATTAGCTTTCTTTTCAACAGGAGTTGGTTCTCCGGTTATCATACTTTCGTCCACATAGGCAGCATCGGCTGTCATAAAGCTTTCGGCCGAGATAACCTCACCGTCTGCTGGTACTTTTTCGCCAGGTCTTACTTCGAGTAAGTCACCTACTTTCACAGCAGCGATAGGTACTTCGACAATTGTTTCACCATTTAGTACATGAGCTGTTTTTGGGGCCAGTTGCATAAGTTGTCGTATGGATGACGCCATACGGTCACGTGCCTTCTCTTCGATTATCCTGCCAGTGAGTACGAATGCTATAATCATTACGACGGTATCAAAATATGTATGCCATTCGATTCCACGTGGTGTCCAAATCGTGTTACCTAAGAATGTGTTGAAAACACTGAAAAGAAAGGCTATCCCGGTTGAGAGTGCAACTAATGTATCCATATTTGCCGTTCGATTGCATAACTGTTTATATGCTCCGACATAGAACCGACCACCGCAATAAATCATCGTAACAGCCGCAATGAGAATCGAAATCTGATTTGTACTATTTACCGGACCAAAACTAATCCATCCCATTGTTATCACCATCAACAACGCAGATGTGAGCCATGCAAGAATAGTTTTACGTTTGAGTGAAGTATATTCTTGTTTCTCGAATTCCTGAATCGATTCATTTCGTTCGACTATCAAATCATAACCGATATTGTTTATCTCACGCTTCATGTCGACGAGCGAAATTCTTTCCGAGTCGAAATCGACTAGTACTGTTCTGCTCGGCAAAGAAACCGAAACGGAAGTCACGCCTTCGAGAGAATTTAATTTACGCTCTATATTGATCGCACATCCTGCACATGCCATACCTATAACTGGAATTATTTGTTTCATCGTGTTCTGAATGATTTTGAAATTATTTATATAAAGCAAGTATGCATTATTTTTCTGTGCTATTTGCTCGTAGCAAAGGTAGTGGATATCCAAGTTTTATGAATATTTATCCCTATAACTTTTCGATAATCTCTCCTGATGTAGGATGACTCCGGCAGAGTCTATGCCAGAAGATAGCATGTCAAAAGTTCGTATATTTGCGCATCAAAAAGAAATTAATATGCAAAAGGTTAGATGGGGATTCATCGGATGCGGAGAAGTTACCGAGAAGAAGTCGGGGCCTGCTTTCAACGAGCTACAAGATTCGCACGTCGAAGCTGTATTCAGTAGAAACAGAGGTAAGGCAAGGTCGTATGCTGAAAGACACGGAATTGCCCGATGGTATGATGATGCGCAAGCACTCATCGACGACCCAAATGTGAATGCCATATACATTGCCACGCCACCCGTTGTCCACGCCACCTTTGCCATTATGGCCTTGAGAACTGGTAAACCTTGCTATATCGAGAAACCGCTCGCAGCATCCTACGAAGATTGTGTACGTATAAATCGCGTGGCTGAACAAACCGGCGTACCCTGCTTCGTGGCCTACTATAGACGATATTTACCCTACTTTAATCGGGTGAAAGAATTGATACAGAACAACACTATAGGCCGAGTACTCACGGTACAGGTGAGATTCGCTGTTCCACCCCGCGATCTCGACTATAAACAAACTGTACAATTGCCTTGGAGACTGCAATCGCAAATATCTGGCGGAGGATATTTCTATGATTTAGCCCCACATCAGCTCGACCTTTTGCAGGATTTCTTCGGAATCATCGTCAAAGCACAGGGGTATAAAGCTAACCGGGCAGGATTATACGATGTTGAAGACACGGTAAACGCCGTGTTTATGTTCGAAAGTGGGCTCACCGGGAGTGGAGCATGGTGCTTTGCAGCACACGAAAGCGCGCGAGATGATAAAATAGAGATATTCGGATCGAAAGGCAGACTGGCTTTTTCAGTTTATAACTATAATCCGATTCAGCTTTACACAAGCTCTGGCATGGAGAGTATCGAGGTGCCCAATCCGCCCTACGTTCAACTACCCATCATCAGTTCGGTTGTTGCCGACCTGCTCGGACGAGGCGTCTGCGAGTCAACCAGCATAAGCGCCACGCCCACAAACTGGGTCATGGATAGAATTCTTGGTAAGATATAACCTTGGAAAGAATAGTTTCACTCTGCATATTGTTAATTGTGTTTGTTTGCAAAACACAGGGACAACCGCGTGTCGACTCCATCAAATGGATGCGCTCCGAAATAATGACGAGCGAAATGAAACACAAAAGACACTCTTTCTTTGAAATCGATTCAAGTTACATCGAACCACAGCACTACAATTTAACGTTCATGATGCAAAACACGAATACCTATGAGGTCTACAGACTCAGTAACTCGCAGCAACAAAGCATAACCTTCGCCCCCGAAACGGCAGTGAAAGTTGGTCCCTATTTTGGGTGGCGATGGGCTGTCCTGGGCTACACGCTAGATATTCGACACCTGAGCCTTAAGAGCGACTCCCGCCGGAGAAAGGAATATAACTTAAGCTTCTACAGTTCGGTCATGGGACTCGACATATACTTCCGGAAAACAGGTAACGACTATAAGATTCGAAACATATACCTCGGCGAAGATGTAGACACGCAGCCTCTTCGAGGTGCCGATTTCAGCGGATTAAGCTCGAGTATCAAAGGTTTCAACCTTTATTACATAATCAACCATCGAAAGTTCTCCTATCCCGCCGCTTTCAGTCAAAGTACCGTTCAGCGGCGGTCGGCTGGAAGTATGTTGCTCGGTGTAGGCTATACACGTCACAAACTATCAATGAATTGGGTGGAAATGGGACGACTCATTGACCGACATCTACAATTGCCGCAGGAAGTAACACGTCTCGACACCACACTGAGGTCTACAATCGTAAGATATACCGACATTTCCCTTAGCGTAGGCTATGCCTACAACTGGGTGTTAGCTCATAACTGGCTTCTTGCCGGGTCGCTGTCGTTGGGGCTGTCCTATAAAGAAACAACTGGCGACATAGAACACCGGCGATTATCCTTCCGCGAATTCACTCTAAGCAACTTAAGCCTCGACGGAATCGGACGATTCGGAATCGTTTGGAACAACACCAGATGGTATGCCGGCGCAAGCACAATCTTGCACGCCTACAACTACAGGCGCAAACAATTCTCGACCAACAACTTCTTCGGAAGCATCAATGTCTACGTAGGCGTAAATTTCATCCGAAAAGGAAACCAAAACAAACGAAAAAATGACTCGTAAACTAATCGTAGCCGCATACCTCGCGGCAATTCTCCTAGCATGCACAGCACGAACTACAACCAAACGGGTGATAAAACAAGCCAATAAATCAGCAAAAACAAGCGAAACTCTCAAACAACCGGCCGTTTATCTACCCACTGACAGCCTGCTCGCCACCGCCATACTCAAAGAAATGAAATCCAGACGACGCAAACTCAATCAGCAAGAAATAATACTAGCCATCGCTAGGAAATTTATCGGAACACCCTACGTTGCCAACACTCTCGAAAAGAATAAAGACGAGAAGCTAGTCGTCAACCTGCGCGAAATGGACTGCACAACCTATCTTGAAACAGTTCTCGCACTCGCCCGATGCGTTATGCTCCACCGATACACTTTCCAGGACTATCTTACCACACTCCGACATCTACGCTATAGGCAAGGAAGAATATCCTACATCAACCGACTACACTACTATCAATGGTGGCTCGACGACAACCGACAAATGGGTCTCGTCGCTCAAATCGAATCTCCCAATCCGCCATTCACAGCCGTACAAACAATCAAAATAAACTACATGAGCCAAAATTCACAGCTCTACGCAATGCTCAAAGGCCAACCAGAAAGAGTCCGGGCCATCCGACAGCTCGAAAACGCATCGGCCGGGCTGCGCGAACGATATATCCCCACCGACGAACTGGGCGACACCCCACTGCTACGCTCCACAATTCACAACGGCGACATCATAGCCCTTGTCACCACCAAACCCAACCTCGATACAACCCATCTTGGACTGGCCGTGTGGCACGCCGACGGACTACATCTTCTCAACGCCTCGAGCCTTAGGCGTAACGGACGACAAGTGCTCGAACCACGCGAAACACTCCAAGCTTACCTGCACGCGCACCCATCGAACCCCGGAATACGCGTGGCACGTCTCATAGAACCCAACTAATACCCAGTAACCTCATAAATTTTCTTAATTTTGCAAACCAACAAACATCACATATAGAATGATAATGAAAAAGACAACAATTCTCCTCACCCTGCTCATCGCAATAATAGGGCTAGACTCATGTAGCGACAACGAAACCTATGCCGACAAGCTCAAACGCGAAGGAGTAGCCATAAACTCCTTCATCGCAAAACACGGCATCAATGTAATTTCAGAAGAACAATTTGCATCCCAAGATTCCACAACCGACATCACCAAGAATCAATTCGTCTACTTCACCAACACCGGAGTCTACTTGCAGATAATGAACAAAGGATGCGGTACAAAAATCAAAAAAGGCGAAACAACAACTGTTCTCTGCCGCTTCACCGAACGCAATCTTTTAAGCGACACTATCCAACTCACAAACAACTCGGTCTACACAAGCGGAATCGTCGACAAGATGATTGTAGCAAACACAAGCGGCTCGTTTACCGCATCCTTCTACCGCAACTCAAGCATGATGGTTCGCAGATACAAAACAACAGCCGTACCCGCCGGATGGCTCGTCCCCCTACCCTACGTGAACATCGGCCGCCAAAAAACCGAATCCGACTCCCTTGCACACGTCCGTATAATTGTTCCCTCCGCACAAGGACAAGCATCAGCCAGCCGGAACACATACCCCTGCTACTACGACATTACATATCAACGTGGACTATAAAAGAAAGGCATAAAAACAATGACACTCATAAAATCAATCTCCGGCATACGAGGAACAATCGGTGGGCCAACAGGCGACACCCTCAACCCGCTCGACATCGTTAAATTCACCTCTGCCTACGCCACCTTCATCGCAAACCGTCACCCCGACAAGAAGCTAAAGATCGTTGTCGGCCGCGACGCCCGAATCTCCGGGCAGATGGTCCAGCAAACCGTTTGCGGAACCCTAATCGGGATAGGCGCCAACGTGCTCGATATAGGCCTAGCAAGCACCCCAACAACCGAACTAGCCGTAACCGCAACCCAAGCCCAAGGCGGAATAATCATAACAGCATCACACAACCCACGTAACTGGAACGCCCTGAAACTACTCAACGAAAACGGCGAATTTCTAACAGCCAACGACGGCAAGCAAATACTCAGTCTAGCTCAGCGCGAAGCATTCACCTATACCGACATTGACAACCTCGGCACCTACACCACAGACACCACATCGGGAACCCGACACATCGACTCCGTGCTAGCCCTCAAACTAGTCGACACAGAAGCCATTCGCAACCGCCGATTCAGAGTCGTTGTCGACGCCATAAACTCAGTAGGCGCCATAATTCTCCCCCAACTTCTCGACCGCCTCGGCGTAGAATATAAACTCCTCAACGGTCAGGCCGACGGCAATTTCGCACACGACCCCGAACCAATAGAAAAAAACCTCTCCGGAATAATGAATGAAATCAGTACCGGCAACTATGACCTCGGAATCGTAGTCGACCCCGATGTTGACCGCCTTGCATTCATCCAAGAAGACGGGAAAATGTTCGGCGAAGAATACACACTCGTTTCTGTGGCCGACTATGTACTACAGCACACACCAGGCAACACCGTAAGCAACCTCTCCTCCACCCGCGCCCTGCGCGACATAACCCTCAGCCACGGCAACCAATATCACGCCGCAGCAGTAGGCGAAGTCAACGTCACCACAAAAATGAAACAAGTCGGCGCCATAATCGGCGGCGAAGGCAACGGCGGCATAATCTACCCCGAAAGCCACTACGGCCGCGACGCTCTCACAGGCATAGCCCTCTTCCTAAGCTCACTCGCCCAGAAAGGCATCACTGCCAGCCAGCTACGCCGCACCCTCCCCGAATACTTCATAGCAAAAAACCGCATCAACCTCACCCCCGAAACCAATGTCGACGCCATTCTCGCAAAAATCAAAGAATTCTACAGCAGCACACCCAATGTTACCGTAACCGATATCGACGGCGTGAAGCTTGATTTCGCCAACTCATGGGTTCATCTTCGAAAATCGAACACCGAACCAATAATCCGCATCTACAGCGAAGCCTCCACAGCCGACGATGCCGACGCCCTTGGTAAAAAGCTCATGCAAGTAGTCTATGACATGCAATCATAGTTCTATATTGTTATTTATAATTCATAACAGCACATATTACTTACTCTTAATAAAATTAGATAATGAAGAAGTTATTACTGTTTTTATCCCTTTGTATCAGTTTTCAGATTGGAGCTTATGAGTTAAACAACCAACTCACAAATGTTTCTCTTATAAGATCCAAACATTATGACAAAATGTTCAATACTGCTGAGTATTCTCATCAAGCAAGTAGAGAAAGACATAGACGCAGAACTGTAAAAAACAAGAAACATACATTTATAAAGGGTTCGCGTAGGCACACAAACAATCATAGGTCAGCTCAGAAAGGCTACAAGATGTATATTACGCCAACAGGCGAATGTTACCATTCAACTCCCTCTTGTCCTACTCTTTGGCGTGGTAACTATTCTGCAATATACTTGCGTAATGCCAAAGGACAAGGTTATAGAGCTTGTCAAAGATGTAATTGATTTTATAGGCTTTATATCTTCATCATATAGAAGAATCAAAGCTTTTCTTTCATAAAAATCCGGTGCGAGCAAAGCTCCCAAGCCAAGCCCGCACCGGTTAATTTTATCTTGAAATAAATCTATACATTTGCACGAAACAAAACACAAGCACATGGAAAGCGACAGCATAATAATCATCCCAACATACAACGAAATAGAAAACATCGAAAAAATAATCCGGGCCGTCTTTAGCCTGGATAAGTTTTTTCACATCCTAGTAATCGACGACGGAAGCCCCGACGGAACAGCCCAAATAGTGCACAGCCTGATGGAAAACGAATTCGCCAACCAACTCTTCATCATCGAACGAAAAGGAAAGCTAGGCCTCGGCACAGCCTATATAACCGGATTCAAATGGGCCCTAGAAAAAGGCTACGAATATGTGTTCGAAATGGACGCCGACTTCAGTCACGACCCCAACGACCTACCCCGACTCTATGCCGCCGTACACAACGAAAAAAACGATGTTGCTATTGGCTCACGCTACGTAAGTGGAGTAAACGTAGTAAACTGGCCAATGGGACGAGTACTGATGAGCTACTTCGCAAGCAAATATGTTCGCTTCATCACTCGCTTCTACGTACACGATACCACAGCCGGATTCGTTTGCTACCACCGTAGAGTGCTCGAAACAATTCCCCTAGACGAAGTGCGCTTCAAAGGCTACGCATTCCAAATCGAAATGAAATACACCGCCCACAAAATCGGCTTTAAAATCAAAGAAGTGCCAGTTGTGTTCGTAAACCGTCGCGAAGGAACCAGCAAAATGAGTGGCGGAATCTTCTCGGAAGCATTCTTCGGCGTAATAAGACTCCGGATGGACGGTTGGTTCAGAAAATATCCACCTATCGCGTAACATCTCCACATTTTATATATATACCATATGCCTTACTAGCCAACTAGCAAAACATTCGCGATTAGCAATCCATCCTCATGGCGAACGAGAAAAAAATCAAACTCCTCAATAACATACAATCTCCCGACGACCTGCGCCGACTCAATATTGAACAACTACCCGAGCTATGTAACGAGTTGCGAGAGAAAATCATAGAAGAGGTGGCCGTCAACCCCGGCCACCTCGCATCAAGTTTGGGTGCAATTGAAATAACCGTGGGTTGCCACTATGTTTTCGATACCCCCGAAGACAGGCTCGTGTGGGATGTAGGGCATCAGGCCTACGCACACAAAATCATAACCGGGCGACGCGATAAATTCTACACTAATCGGCAGCTGAACGGTATCAAACCTTTTCCGTCGCCACTGGAAAGCGAGTATGATACTTTTGTTTGCGGCCATGCGTCAAACTCTATCTCGGCTGCGCTCGGCATGACCGTTGCGTCGCAGCTAACCAAGCATTCCGAACGTCATGTGGTTGCAGTGATTGGCGACGGAGCGATGAGTGGCGGCTTGGCCTTCGAGGGATTAAACAATGTTTCGTCGAAGCCTAACGACCTGCTCATAATTTTGAACGACAACGATATGTCGATAGACCGTGCCGTGGGAGGGATGGAGAAATATCTGCTAACTCTCGATACGAACGAAACATACAATCGTCTGCGGTTCCGTGCCGCACAATGGCTCCGAGGAAAAGGTATGCTCAACGACGAGCGCCGGAAAGGAATAATCCGCCTCACTAATGCGCTGAAGTCGGCTCTTGCCCGTCAGCAGAATCTGTTCGAAGGAATGAACATACGCTATTTCGGACCTTTTGACGGTAACGATGTGATGGAAGTGGTTCGACTTCTCAAGCAACTGAAAAACATGAAAGGTCCAAAGCTACTCCATGTTCATACCGTTAAAGGCAAAGGATTCATACCTGCAGAGCAAAGCGCAACGATATGGCATGCGCCAGGGAAATTTAACCCGCAAACAGGACAGCGAATAGTTCAAGACACTAAAAACAAGTCGCCTCGATTTCAGGATGTGTTCGGCGAAACACTTCTAGAGCTGGCCGAGCGGAATCCGCGCATTGTGGGTGTCACACCGGCTATGCCAACAGGCAGTTCACTGAATATAATGATGGAAAAGATGCCCGACAGAACTTTCGACGTCGGGATAGCCGAAGGTCATGCAATGACTTTCTCGGCTGGTATGGCAAAGGACGGTTTACAACCTTTTTGCAGCATCTACAGCTCATTTGCACAGCGTGCCTATGACAACATCATCCACGATGCCGCCATACTGAACCTGCCCGTAGTTCTCTGCCTCGACAGAGCCGGACTGGTGGGTGAAGATGGAGCTACACATCACGGAGCATTCGACTTGGCATATCTCCGTCCGATACCGAACACAACCATAGCATCACCGCTCGACGAGCACGAACTGCGTCGGATGATGTACACGGCTCAACTGCCCAATAACGGACTGTTCGTAATTCGCTATCCGCGTGGAAACGGATTGCTAACCGATTGGCGTTGTCCGTTGGAAGAAATCACGGTGGGGAAAGGTAGGAAGCTCACTGACATAACCTTGGGTAATAATCCTCGCCACACTATAGGCGTGCTCACCATCGGACCGATAGGCAATGAGGCATCGGCTGCACTGCGCGAATTGCAAATCGGAAATTCTTTAAGAATCATGCACTACGACATGCGATTTCTGAAACCGATAGACGAAGAGTTACTACGCGAAGTGGCTAACGAATGTACCGACATCATAACAATTGAAGATGGTGTACGAAACGGCGGACTTGGCACAGCCGTGACAGAATGGATGGCTGACAACAGATTCCACCCAAATATAACGCGCATGGGATTACCCGACAGATTTATTGACCAGGGAACGGTAAACGAACTGCGCGCCCTGTGCGGAATAGACCGTGAAAGCATAAAAAATCTACTTAAAACTATCGCCTCCTCGAGTATCTAACTCTAACCCAAGGAAACCGATAAAAACTCACATCGAATTATGAAAATCATTATTGCTGGCGCTTATGCCATCGGAACATATCTTGCAAAACTACTTTCGCGCAATAAACAAGACATTATTCTTATCGACGACAACGCCGAAAACCTTGAAAGAGTTGGTCGTGACTACGACCTGATGACTATAGAAGCCTCTCCAACCAGTATAAAGGCTTTGAAAGAAGCCGGAGTGAAAGATACCGATCTGTTCATAGCCGTAACACCCAGCGAGACGGCTAATCTCACGGCGTGTGCAATGGCCCATAAACTTGGGGCTAAGAAGACCGTTTCGAAAGTAGATAACCCGGAATACATTGCTCCGCAAAGCCAAGACCTTTTCCATGAAGTTGGCGTCAACAGCATAATATACCCCGAGATGCTAGCTGCAAAGGACATCATCAACGGATTGAAAATGTCATGGGTAAGACAACGCTGGGATGTTCACGACGGAGCGCTAGTCATGCTTGGCATTAAGCTGCGCGAGAACTGCAAGATTCTGGACAAACCATTACGCGAAATCAGTGGCCCGGATGACCCCTATCATGTCGTGGCCATCAGACGACATTTCGAAACGATAATACCCGGTGGTAATGACACGCTGAAACTCTATGACCTAGCATATTTCATGACGACTAAGGATTATATACCCTACATCCGCAAGATTGTAGGTAAGGAGCAGTATGTCGACGTAAAAAACGTGATGATTATGGGCGGAGGCAGGACAGCCGTAAGAGCCGTGAAAACCATGCCCGAATATATGGACGTCAAGGTAATTGAGAAAGACCCCGCACGATGCGAAGTGCTTAACGAATTGTTCGACGAAGATAAACTAGTAATCAACGGCGACGGGCGCGACACTGCACTTCTGGTCGAGGAAGGAATACATAACACTCAGGCTTTTGTAGCCCTGACGTCGAACGCCGAAACCAACATTCTGGCCTGTCTAACCGCTAAACAGATGGGAGTACGCAAAACGGTTGCGGCGGTGGAGAACTTCGACTATGTAGACATGGCTGTGAGCCTGGACATCGGAACCATCGTCAACAAAAAAGCCATAGCTGCCGGACATATCTACCAGATGCTACTCGACGCCAATGTCGACAACGTGAAATTCCTAATGACTGTAAATGCCGACGTGGCCGAATTTATTCCCGTACAGGGCTCAAAAATTACCCGTAAGCCAATCAAAGACATAAATATCCCCAAGGGAATGACAATCGGCGGCCTTGTGCGTGGCGAAGAAGGAATGCTCGTATCGGGAAATACGCAAATCGAGGCTGGCGACATAGTAGTTGTCTTCTGTTATGACGTTGACAAGAAGAAGGTGGAAAAACTATTCAACTAAACCATGCTGAACCTGAAAATCATCTCGAAAATTATCGGCTCCTTACTCTGCCTTGAAGCAGCTTTGATGGGCCTATGCCTAATTGTCTCGGCTTATTGTAAGTCGGGCGACCTGCTGGCCTTTATCTTCAGCATTGCCATCACCTTATCCGTGGGAGCGATACTCAAACTCTACGGCCGGCATGGCGACAATCTTCTGCGCCGCCGCGAGGCTTACTTTGTTGTGTCGGTAGCTTGGATAATCTTCTCGCTTTTCGGTACGCTACCTTTCCTATTAAGTGGTGAACTCACCAGCTTCACCGACGCATATTTCGAAACCATGTCAGGCTTCACAACTACGGGCGCAACTATAATCGACTTCCCCGAACACCTACCCAAAGGACTACTTTTCTGGCGCTCGCTCACACAATGGATCGGCGGATTGGGTATTGTGTTCTTCACCATAGCCATACTCCCCTCGATTGTCGGCGGCTCTGTGAAGATATTCGCCGCTGAAGCTACAGGCCCTATAAAAAGTAAACTTCACCCGCGACTAAGCACCGGCGCAAAGTGGATTTGGATGGTCTATCTACTGCTCACAGTCGCCTGCATACTAAGCTATAAACTCTGCGGAATGGGATGGTTCGACTCTTTCAACTACTCTATGACAAGTACGGCCACAGGTGGATTCGCAACTGAAAGTGGCTCTATAATGACTTTCCACTCTCCCGCCGAAGAATATGTCTGCACAATATTCTGCTTCCTATCTGGAATAAACTTCACGTTGCTTTACACGTCGGTTTCCGGTCTGAAGATTGGTCAACTATTCCGTAACAGCGAATTTCGATTCTATTCAGCAATGGTTGCCTGCTTTACGCTCTTCATCATGTTTGAGCTAATATTCAACCGTAGCTATGAGGTTGAACACGCATTCCGTAGCTCCGTCTTTCAGGTCGTATCATTCATAACCACCACCGGTCTTTTTAGCGACGATGCTGCCAAATGGCCCCACGTTACCTGGGTTGTTCTGGCCGCCTGCATGTTCTTCGGCGGTTGCTCCGGTTCAACGAGCGGCGGAATAAAAAGTATCCGCGGGATAATGATAATAAAGGTTGTTCGGAACGAATTCCGACAGATTCTGCACCCTAACGCTGTTTTGCCAATGAAGATAGACGGTATGAACGTTCCCCAATCAAAGCGAGTAACCCTAATGGCTTTCCTCGGCCTCTACCTCATCCTCACCCTCTTGAGCGCATTCGCCATGATTGCAGCCGGAATCGACAATACAAACGCCATAACCATAACACTAAGTAGTCTTGGCAACGTTGGCCCAACGCTCGGTTTAGAAATTGGCCCAACCATGTCGTGGGCCCAACTCCCCGTCTTTGCTAAATGGATATGTTCATTCCTTATGCTTGTGGGTCGTTTGGAGCTATTCACCGTACTGGTGCTCTTTACCCCCGCCTTCTGGCGACAGAACTAAATTAACTCCCATCATAACATAAGCTTGATATGATATGACAAGTCGTATACTTGTAGTCTACAAGTATACGACTTGTGGGGCACGGGTATACGACTTGTCGTGCACAAGTCGTATACCTGTCAAACTAGCCCATAGACAGTTATTTACAGTCGATTCATTTGTCGGTACTATTCCTACGATTTAGGAGAGAGCATTACCACAGATTATCATGGAATCTATGGTAATGAAAAAGGGCGATTATTAGACGGTAATTTCTATCAAGTTGCCCTCAAAACCGACTATGCAACTCTCATAATAGCCGTCGCCTGTGGTTCGAGGCCCATCTATAACTTCAAAGCCATCTGCTTTTAATTGGGCTGTCAGCTCGTCTACTTGCTCTTTACTTCCAATGCTAAATGAAAGATGAATAAACCCTGTTCTGTTCCTTTGTTTCTCACTGTCTGTCATTTGCGGCTTGCTCATCAACTCCAATCGTGTCTTGTCGTCGAAAGACAAAAAGAAAGAGCGAAATCCTGTCCGGACGTTGTGGTAACCGGTATTGGACCTTGCCCCGAAGTATTGCACAAAGAAATCTCTTGCGCCTTCAAGGTCGCATACATACATTGCGATATGGTCTATCTTCATAAGCTGTTTTGAAAATTATATATCATCCTAGTTGTAGAGACCGGGATAGCGGTCGGAACCGAACACCTTCACCGGTAAACTGCGGGAGGTGTAGAAACCAACGATACCAGTACCGCCTCTAACGTTGGAGGGCAGTTTGATTGGGCCGGTGAGATCTTTGTAATCGTCGTAGTATTCCGACTCGCGAAGGTTGAGACTCTTCAGATAATAATAGGCTGCTTCGCTGAATGAGCACACGGTTACGCGGAGGTCGGCCGATAAATTATATAAGTCAATACGGAATTCGGGTATGAACTCATTGGGCGAAATGTAGAAACTGATGTTGCAATCGCGCCCACCCATCATGAGGTCATTGAATACGGCATAGCGGTTAACTACGCTGCCACCATTAGCTGCATTCATAGCTTCGTCGGAGCTTTGAGTGATTGGCTTACCTTCCATCATAACAGGGTCGCCGGTTGCTATGAAACCTTGGAAATATATGGGTTTGAAATACTCCAAAGTATTTAGAGAAGAATTTCTTCTGGTTTGGAAGATGGTTGTTGTGAGCCTATAGAAGTCGGTTTGGGGATTATCGCGGAATCGTACCGAAATTTTGTACATGTCGCTCTTTGCCTTCTCGCCCCTGTTGTCGTAGTAGCTCACCTGCTTCACTTCCTCGACTTTGAGTTCGTCGATTTTCTCAATAGGTAGCGGAACGGTTTCTTCGACATAGGCGTGGCCCGAACCGTCAGTCGTCGCAACATCTATTCGCACGCGATCGCCGGGTGCAAACGGGGTATTTATGCGATAGACTTTTGAGATGTCGTTACTCCCGGTGAGGGTTTGACGAAGCTGACCGTTAACGGTTATCTTCATCGTTGCATCCGTGATGAGAATGGGTTGAAGCTCGTCGGTCCATGAGACAGAGAGCACGTTTTCAGCACTGTCTACGTTGATATAGCCGTTCAAGGCAAGGGTCCGTTTCAGATATTTTCGGTCGAGGTCTATTTCATTCTTGCAGCTTGCAAGGATAACTCCCAATATTACGATGAGGGCGATAAGAATGCCCGGTTTGAATTGTTTCATTGCTCTTAGAATTTATATGTAACGGTGAATGATGGGATGATTGGTAGGATGGTTATTTTGTTCAGCTTAGGATATTGCTGTCCCGTACCAACTTTGTCTTTCTTGATAACGAGCGTTGGATTCATGGCATTATAGGCATTGTAGATGCTTATGTTCCATGTGCGCTCAATGCCTCTTTTGAGCATTTTGCGAAAGTTGGCCCCGAGACAAAGCAGATGAGTGGGCGGAAGACGATAGTTATTGCGATTCGAAACATAGTCGGCAATCTTCGAGCCTTCGGGCGTCACTATGTAGCCTTGTTCGAGGGCTATAGTAGCGGCTACTCCGGAGTAATAGGCCCAGGTGGCGTCAAGATCGAAGTTTTTACCTGCTTTCCAATTGAACACGAGGTTGAGATTGTGCCTACGGTCGTAGGTGAAGGGGAATCGTTCGCCTCCATTGACTCCGCTTTCCTTACTGAACTGGCGATCGGATTTCGATAGCGTGTAGGCCAGCCATCCGGTTACCCGTCCAACGGTTCGGTGGAGCATGAACTCTAGTCCCATTGAGCGTCCTTCGCCCATACTCACAAGTCGTTCCCAGTTACCCGAGAATCCCATGAATCCCATACCGTCTTTATATTCGAGTACGTTGGTTAGCTTTTTTGTGTAGGCTTCAAGAGATATTTCCCAGCCTTTCCACCCGGTATAGTAAGCTCCGACGCTTAACTGGCGCGAGCGTTCGGGCTTAATATTTTCGGTTATTGGTACCCATAGGTCGGTTGGCATTGAGATGGGCATGGAAGTGAGCAGGTGAAAGCATTGCGACATTTCGCTGTAGGATGCTTTCAATGCCACGTCGTTCAACATTTGCCAGCGTACCGAAACACGGGGCTGAAAGCTTACATAGGTTTTACGACGAACGCGGAACATAGCCATCGACCCGCCGATATTCATGGCCAGAGCATCGCCGATTTTCCAATCGTCTTCAGCATAAACCAGTGCGTCGTTGGCATATATTGGGCGTTTCGGCAGCAAGAATGTCTCTTTGTTTGGTTCCTCGTACATTCCTTTTTTCTGGTAGTTGCTGCCTACAACTTCGGGTACGAAAGTGTGATAGGTGTACGACCCGCCGAACTTTATACTGTGCTGCGGCAAAGGTTCGTAGTCGAAGTCGATGGCGGCAGACCAGTCTTTAATCGACGAGCCGTAAGTAACGTCGATGTTTTCGAAGTTGCCACTATCCCAAGTGCTATGGTCGAAGCTGTAAAGATCCATATCGTAGTTGTTATATGCAACGGTGGCGTTTGCAAAGAGTCGGTTACCGAAGATGTGGTTCCATCTCAACGATGCGATTGTATTTCCCCAGCCTACGTCTACGCCGAAATGATTAGGAACATCTTTAGTATCCTGGTCCATCACGTCTCTGCCGCGATAGGCCGAGAGATAGAGTCGGTCTTTGTCAGAAAATCGGTGATTAATCTTCAAATTCAGGTCGTAGAACTGATAGCCGTACTTGTCGTCCTTCTCCATGAAAGGCTGCGCGAGCCACTTCACATAGGTTGTTCTCCCGGAAAAGTTGAACGACGTTCTATCCTTTATTATAGGCCCCTCAAATTGCACTCGGCTCGTGAGCAAACCAATTGATGCTGTACCGTGAAAGCGGCGCATATCTCCATCTTTGGTTCGTACGTCCACAACCGACGACAACCGCCCATTGTAGCGTGCCGGATAGGAACTCTTGTAAAATGTAACCTTCTTCAATGCCTCGGGCGTAAACACGGAGAAGAAGCCGAACATGTGGTCAACCTTATAAATCGGCGTCCCGTCGAGCAGAATCAGATTCTCGTCAGCATTTCCACCTCTCACATAGAACCCTGCCATGCCATCCATTCCCGTCTGCACTCCAGGCAACATCTGTAGCGTTCTAATCACATCAGTTTCGCCAAGCAGCGATGGTGTATGCGAAATCTGAGTTACGGGAATATCAATCACACCCATTCCGGTAGCCTGAATGCCAGCATTATTTTTCGACACCACAACGACCTCCGACAATTCGGTTGACTGTTTAAGCCGGAAGTTAATAACCGTGTCGCGGTCGAGCTGCAAATTAAGCTCTTCCCCACCGTAGCCCACATACGAGCACCGGAGCTTCACCTGTCCGGCCGGCATCGTGATTGTATAGAATCCAAATGAATTAGTTGTTGTTCCGACATTCGACATTCGGTTTTGAATAATAGCTCCCAAGAGAGTTTCGCTCGATTGAGCATCCTGAACATATCCGCTTACCGTTACTTTCTTTTGTGCTATAGCCGGCACAGAAATCATCAATGCCAGCCAAAGAATAAATCTCATAGTGTATAATTTTTTGCCTTATGGTAATAAATTCAAGAAGACTGATGCAAAGGTAGGACTGCCGACAGTCATAACACATCTGTATAGCCCATAAATTGTCGGAATAATAATACGAATCCTAATACTATAGTAGTTTCATTAACGGCCTATTCTTGTTATAAATCAAGAATATACTACAACATTTGCTCGAAGTAATTGATCCATATACCTTTGATACCGTGATACACTTAACAACACAAATCATTTAGACATTAGAAAATAAACCCCGATATATTTTATTATCGAGTATTCGTTGTGCCCACGAACGGAAAATAAGAACATTTTTAATGATATATAAACGATAAAACAATGACAGAAATCAAACATCAAAATAACCGGAGAGCAGATTATCTGCAACCAGTAACGAAAGTTATCGAGTTAGACATCGAATGGCTTATGCAGACGGTTAGCGGACAGCATAAGCCTATTGGACAAGGCTCCACAGGAGGAGACGCTAAACAAGCGTTAGACTACGAAGACGAAGAACAAGAAAATAATTTATGGGAGGATTAATGATGAAGATTAACACTTTATCGGCTCTCGTATTGGGTCTAATGATGGCCGCATGCAACGACCCAAGCATTGAATCCGGAACCGACAAGAAACCATCTGTCGAACAGGAAGGCATAACCTTCGAAAGCGTTACCCACGAAGCATCGCGAACTACAATAACTCACACGCCCGGTAACGGAGCCTTGGCTTTCTGGGAAACGGGAGATTACATTTTCGTTCGGCCTACCTCGGGCGCATACGAACGGAGCGAGGCCGGAACACTCAACACCGACAAAACACGTGGTGTGTTCAAAATGCCTAATAATGGGCGGAAATATACCGACCAATGCGAAGTACGCTACACAGGTAAGAACGGGGCCTCGGCCAACAGGGTTACAATAGCATCATCACAGAGCCAGTCGACGGCAAACGATTTCAGTCATGCAGGAGAGTCGGGCGACTGTGGTTCAGCCAAAGCCAGCGGTAGCGGACAGTCGTTCAAGTTCAACCTAGAGCACAAGGCTGCCTATCTGTGCTTCCTTCCGCGATGCATGAACACTGCTCTAGGGCCGAACATTCGTCTCACGAAGATTGTAATTACGAGCCTGTCGGGCCCAATTGCGGGAACATACGATTTCTCGTCGGGTAATCTGAGCACGAGTCCAATATCGGGTTCGAGCAATACGATAACGCTTACGACGAATAATTTCCTACTGTCGAACACATCAGCCAATCCCACGATGAACGCATCTTACATGGTCATTGCTCCAAGCAATGCGGCACGCACATTCAAGATTGACTACTACATCAAAGACCCCGTCACAACGGTAGAAGGTGCTATCTCGAAAACACTAACACTAACAACAAAGGCCGGTGAGATTAGCGACGTGACAGCCAATCTTACGCCAGCAGCCGATTACAGTAGTAGCAAATATTATATGTGGGATGCACTCGAAAACTTCTGGTATCAGCACGAGTGGGATGTATTCCCAGAATCTAATCGTTGGCAGCTCACAATGAACGGTACAACTACATACGCTAATTTTCCTACAAGTAGTGACGCCAATCGTTGGTTCAACCCCGCGTTCACATTTGCGGCTGAAAACAACGCCACCCGTAATGCATTCTTCAAAGCTTCACCAAATGCAAACATGATGTTATGGTACGTAAAGGAAGGCGACCCACATTGGGACGACCAAAATATTTGGAGCATGTTCGGTCACCTCTATTGCGGCGGAATGTGGATAAAGAAAAGTACCAGAATTGCCCAAGAAAATAGCACTAATGTCAATCTGATGAGGCAGAGTTACAAAGGGTACGATTATCGAATAGAAAGTACATTCATTACATTCGAAAATACTAACGTGAAGCCGGCTTCCTCTCTTACTTCCAAGAATAATTATTTCTATCTCCCTGCTCTGGGTCGTTTAGATGATATGGGTGGCGGCTCCTCACATTTAATCGGTTTTAGAATGGATTATATCGGCATATCGGCACTTTATGCCGGTTCAAGCGCATCGGGTTGGCGTGACGAAGGAAATATTCCTTTATATTTCGACCGAACCAAGTTGTACACTGATAATCGTTGGAATCGTTATCACGGAATGTCAGTTCAACCTACTTGGTTCTATTAGCCTGAGCCCCCTGCGGAACCATCCTCTACTTTTGTGTATTTTTTCTTGTTAATGCATCAAAAAATAAAATATCAAGCCTATATAAACCCTTTCGGTTTATATAGGCTTTCTTTTAATCTACGGGGACGGCGGAGACTGTAAGTAATGCAGGGCATCGACAATAGTACCGCATCTGACGATGCCCCCCTTCCGTTCCAACTGATGATTGCCCGTCGCCTTGTTACCTTCGGCATAGACTATCCCGATTTATGCCACGAATAGAATTCCTGTCAATCATCTTGCCTCTTTGAGAAAAGAAGGTCTGCTTGGACCTCGCGTTGGCCGAACAATACATCGGCAAAGCAGGGAGGAGAGGAGTGGGTTCGCAGAGGGCTCAATTAGAGTCCATCCTATTTACATACGAAGTCCATTCCATTTACATACGTACTTTCATTGTTTTCTTAACCGAGAAATTGAATTATCATCACGATGAAAAATTAGTTTTATCATGATGATACAAACGTTTCATCGTGATGATAAATTTGTGTCATCACGATGATAATTCGATTTCTTCAGTATGTCTATGATACAACTCCCTAATGTAAATAGAAGGGACTTCGTATATAAATAGAATGGAATAGAAGTGTAACTAATCACAGAAAATGAAGAAAAGTAGAAGTTGATGCAAACAGACTGATAATGAGTGAGAAATGGAACGATTTGCATAGAGGTGCTCTTTTCAAAAAGGGCAGGAGTTGCTGTGGTCGGCAGTTTTCTGCATAAGTGAGGAACGCTTTGAAATTGGTAATTTTGCCACAACACATCAAAGCGTATGAAGCAAGAGAAAATGAAGGTGTTGTTCTACCTTAAAAAGAGCGGTCTTGATAAGTCTGGGCAGGCTCCGATTATGGGGCGTATCACACTTGGGAGGAATGTTGCGCAGTTCAGTTGTAAACTCTCCTGCAATCCTGATTTGTGGAATCCACGAGCGAGTAGGATGGACGGAAAGAGTCGTGAGGCGGTGGAGATAAACGGCAGGTTGGAGAGTTTGCTGTTGTCTGTTCAGTCTGCTTATCAAGCCTTACTTTCCAAAGGTTGTCCATTTGATGCAACCGTTGTAAAGGAAATGTTTCAAGGTAGCGTACAGACTCGCTGTATGCTCCTAGAAAGGCTGGATATGCTCATCAAGGAGAAAGAGAGCCATATCGGTGTAGATATCAAGAAAGAGTCCCTATCAAGTTATCATTCTACGAGAAACCGCTTGCAGGAGTTCATTCAGAAGAGATACATGGTTTCTGATTTGGCTTTCTCACAATTGACAGAGAGCTTTATCTATGAGTTTCGCCAATACTACTTGGGAGTATGCGGTTTCCAAGAAAGTTCTTTCTTCGCAGTGGCATCCCATTTGAAAACAGTCTGCAGGTTAGCATATCGTGAGGGGATATCCGATACTCTGATGTTTGACAAAGCCCACATAGAAAGGGGAGACAAGAAAGTTCCAAAGGCACTTGACAGGGAGGCATTGGACAAGTTAAAGTCTCTCCGCTTTGATGATTTGGAGGGGGAAATGGAAACGGCAAGGGATATTTTCCTCTTTGCCTGTTATACAGGTGCAGCCTGTTGCGACTTGATGGAACTAAGCAAATCTCATCTTGTCCGTGATGACGAGGGCAAAATGTGGTTGAAGTTCAACCGCCAAAAGACAGGCGTACTCTGCCGTATCAAATTGCTGCCCGAAGCTATTAGGCTTATAGACAAGTTTCGCAATGATGAAAGGGAAACGCTGCTTCCATACATGAAGTACAAGAACTATCAGACTTGTCTGAAAGCCCTGCGGCTTCGTGCAGGTATATCGTTTCCCTTTACCACGCATACCGCAAGGCACACTTTCGCAACACTCATCACGCTTGAACAGGGCGTGCCCATTGAAACGGTGAGCAAGATGCTCGGACATAGCAACGTAAGTATGACCGAGCGCTATGCAAAGGTAACACCACAGAAGCTCTTTGAGGAGTTTGACCATTTCCTTTCTTTTACCGGTGATATGCAGTTGGCTATATAGCCTTATCAGATTATTTTATTCCTTATTTATTCATTCAATCAAAATATCAAGACCATTATGAGAAGTACATTCAAGATACTGTTCTATATCAACAGACAGAAGACAAAGGCGGACGGCAACACCGCCATTCTCTGCCGTATCACCATCGACGGAAAGAACACAGCCATTACCACAGGCGAAGAGTGCCAGCCCTCCCTCCGAGTGGAATGCTAAACAAGGGCTGACAACCAACAAGAAAACAAACCAAAGAATCTGCGAGTTCAGGGAATTACGCCAATTCGGGATAAGATGCTGTGGCTCTAAATACCACCTATATTTCAATTGCCATTACTATACGCCAATCCCTCCTGGGTTGTTAGCTTACCGCAGGCAAATTGGCCTGCTGCGTTTGTGCGGCAGGTGTCGTCAGCATCGGTTATGGTAGCTTTATAGCACATCCAGGCCCAATGTTGTTCTTCTTGAACCAGCCTTGCGGCACTTCGAGCGCATAGCGCA